>Ga0070698_100002425_pt1 | contig 20545 bp, 16 predicted proteins | sample KBSK1502metaG_FD_65477 | JGI IMG/M metagenome (GOLD analysis project Ga0070698, IMG submission 65477) | Corn, switchgrass and miscanthus rhizosphere microbial communities from Kellogg Biological Station, Michigan, USA - KBS K1-50-2 metaG | ecosystem: Host-associated > Plants > Roots >...
GCGCCTTGTCGCTGCGCACGCAGTTGACCGTGTTCGCGCGCGGCGAGCTCGCCGGGTCGTCACTCGTGTTTGTCGTCGGGCTCGGCGCCGTCGGGCTTTCGCTGGCGGTCGCACTCGCGTGTGTGGGGCGCCGGCGCCGGCGCGAGCTCGAGCGTCGCCTGATCGCGACGGTGCTGATCGGAGCGATCGCGGTGCTCGCAGGCAGCGTCGCGGCGCGCCATCACTGGCAGTGGGACGTCAGCGCCGAGCGGCGCAACTCGCTCGATCCGGAGACGATCGCGATCCTGCGCGAGCTGCCGGGCCGCGCGACGCTGACGATCGTGCAGCCGACGTTCGGTGCACTCGAACCGATCTACGCCGAAGTCGAGCGCGTCGCGCAGCGCATGGCGGCGGCGGGCGCGCTCAACGTGCGCACGGTCGATCCGGCGACGGTGCCTGGTGGCCTCGATGCCGCCGCGCGCGTTGCCGGCGTTGCACCGGCGGATCTCGCGTCGAAAGGTGGCGTCGTCGTCGAGCTCGCGGGCAAACGCCGGGTGATCGATTTCTTGCAGCTCGCATCGGTCACGCGCGATGCCGCTGGCACCGCCGCCGTCGAGCGCATCGCGATCGAGCAAGCGATCACGAACGCGCTCGCGCGCCTCGTGCATTCGACGCCTGTCACCGCATGCGCGACCGCAGGGCACGGTGAGCTGCCGCTCGACAAGGCCGCAAACGATGCCGATTGGAATACGGTCAAAGCTCGCCTCGAAGCCGAAGGCATCGCGGTCGAGATGATCGAGAACGACATTCCGGCGCGCTGTAACGTCGTCATCGTCGCCGGGCCGGCAACGCCACTCGCTCCGCGCGAAGCGCTCGCGCTGCAAGCGTTCATCAAGCAAGGCGGTGGCCTGCTCGTCGCGGCGGCGAGTCGGCCGATCACGGGAGGCACCTCGACACTGGCCTCGACGGGCCTCGAAGCTGTGCTCGCCGCGGACGGCCTCGGCCTGCCGCTCGCGATCGCGATCGATCCCACGCTCACGGTGCGCGAGCTGCCGGGCGCGCTGCTCGTGGTCAGTGGCTACTCGTCGCACGAGATCAACGCGAGCTTTGCCGACGCGCGCGCGACGGTGTGGTTTCAACCACGCGCGGTGACTGCCGAGCGCGGTGCGAAGCCGCTCGTCAGCGCGACAGCGGCGAGTTGGGGCGAGCGCGATCTGGAGCACGCGCCTCCCGAAAAGGATCTCGATGATCTCGCCGGGCCGGTCGCGCTCGCCGCGCTCGGCGCCTCGCATCGCGTGATCGCGATCGGTTCCGCCGAATCGTTCTCGACGGCGGTGCTGCGCGGCGGTGCATCTGCGGGCGATCTATGGCTCGCCAGCGCGATTCGCTTCCTCGCCGGCAAGCCGGCGCCGAAAGTTTCCGTTGCGGCGCGCGCGCCGGAGCAGGTGCGCCTCGTGATGACGCAAAGCCAACGCCGCCTCGTGATGGCGCTGTCGATCGTCGCGATCCCACTCGCGTGGCTCGTGCTCGGCGCGGTGCTGCTCGTCGTGCGCAGGAGAAAAAACGCGTGATCGCGAGCGTGCGTGGCGTGGTCGTGCTCGCGTGCATCGCGTTCGCGCTGCTGCTCGTCGCCGTGCTCGATCATCCCGCGCGGCAGCTCGTTGTCGATCGCGCGCTCGTGCCGAGCTTTGTCGCCGAGCGCGTGACGGGCATCGTCTTCGAGCGCCCCGGTCGTCCGGAGATGCGGATCACGCGCATCGGCAGCAGCTGGCAGCTCGCGAGCGCCGCCGCGGATCCGATGACGATCGACGGCGTGCTCACCGCGTTGCGCGGTGCGCGTTGGCATCGGCGCGCACCGAAAGCGCGCGCGGGTACGCCGCGCGCCACCGTACGCGTGATCGCAGGCGCGCACGTCACGACGCTCGCGATCGGCGAGGCGCTTGGCGAACAGGTGTGGATCGCCCAGGGCGAGCACGCGTTCCTCGTCGACAGTTGGGTCGCGACCGCGCTGTCTCCCGAGCCGCTCGCGCTCGTCATTCGTCATCCGCTCGCCGATGCAGCGAATGCAAAACAAGTCACGATCCGCGCGGCCGGCAGCGAGCCACATCGGATCACGGGGCGACATCAACGCGAGCCGAACGAGTTGTGGCTCGATCCGATGATCATCGATGCGTTCTACGATGCGTGCGCGGAGCTCGAGATCGTCGAGCTCTCACCGCCGGCGCCGCCGCAACTTCCCGCCATCGAGCTCGACGGCGCGATCGTGCAATTCGCGGGCACGTGTGCGGACAATCGCGTGCGGATCACCGGCACACGCGCGAGCGGCTGCGTCGAGCGTGCAGCGTGGGAGAAGCTCGCTGCAGCGCTCGGCAAGCTCTCGCAGCCGGCTAGCTCGAACGCAGATCCGCGGCCATTGCCGATCACGCCCGTCACGATCGCGGCGGGCGAGGTGACGATCGATTTGCGCCGCGACGTCGATCCCGAACGAGCGCGCGAGCTCGTCACGGCGCTGACAACGCGCGTCGAGTCCATCGCGACGGTGCCGAACGGCTCGCCGCGGTCGACGCTCGTCGCTGGCGACGGCTCCACGCAAATCGTGCTCGAGCTCTATGACCACGTGCTCGTGCGCAAGGGCGAGCTGGCTGCACTCAAGCCAACTCGCGATGCCTGGCGGATCATCACGCGCCCACTCACCGAGCTTGCCGACCCGACGCTGTGGCGGGAAGATCCGGTCACGATCACGACGCTCACGCTCGACGACATCCAGTACACGCGCGGCGCCGTACTCGGCGAATGGACACGCCTCCCGATCGGCGCGATCGATCCCGCGCTCGTCGACGTGCTCGTCGAGGCGCTCGCAACGGTGCGCGCACCTCGCGGCGCGCGACCCGCACAGATCGCGCATCGGCTGCAGTTCACGGTGACGCCACCCGCGGGCAAGCCGATCACGCACGCACTCGAGATCGGGCCGACGACAGGCGAGGGCTGCCGCGCGCGTGTCGATGCGGCACCCGTCACGCTGCCGCTCGCGCTCTGCACGGTGACTGCAGCGCTCGCCGCAAAGCGCTGACAGCGGCACGCCAGTTGCTGTCTACTGTCGGCGATGCCAATCCCGACACGACTGGTCCTCCTAGTGTGGACAGCCGTTCTCACCGCCTGCTCGAGCATCGTCGTACAAACCGACGTTTCGTACGACGCGCGCTATTCCGCGACAGTACTCGACGTCTACATGCCACCACCCAGTGACGCGCCGCGCCCCGCGGTGCTGATCGTTCACGGTGGCGGCTGGCACGACGGCATCTTTCGCTCGAGCATGGAGGACCACGCGCGCCGGCTCGCCGAGGCGGGCTACGTCACGGTCAACATCGAGTACAGGCTCGTGCCCGGCGGCGGCGAGTTCCCGCACGCGGTGCAGGATTGCTTCTGCGCACTCGCGTGGCTGCGTGGCCACGCGAGCGAGCTCAACGTCGCTCCCGATCGCATCGCGGGGCTTGGCTACTCTGCGGGCGGCCACCTCGTCTCGATGCTTGGCACTGCGGCGAGCGCAGAGGTTGTCGCGCCGGATTGTGAAGCAGGGCCGGCGGCGCCGCTGAATGCCGTCGTCTCCGGCGCCGGTCCGCAAGACATGACGAAGCTCGCGCAGGCCGATGCCGTGATCCAATTCATGGGCGGCACGAGTGCCGCGATGCCCGAGCGCTACCTCGATGCGTCGCCGCTGTCGTACGTCGCGCCGGGTGCGCCGCCGTTTCTGTTCATCCACGGCAACGCCGACTACTTCGTCAACATCGATGACCACTCGCGACGTATGCAGGATGCGCTGCGCGCTGTCGGCGCGTCGGCGAAGCTCGTCGAGATTCCCGGTGGCGGCCACATCTGGAACAACGCCGCTGGCGATTGGGAGCTGCCGCTGACATCGCTCGATACGCCGGAAGCGCAAATCGCGCTCGTCGACTTTCTCGATCACGCGATCGGACCGGTGCCATGAGCGGCGAGCTCGCGCTGATCGCGGCCGCGGCAGCCGCTGCTGCTCCACCTGCCGAGACGATCACGACGGCGGCACCGGCCGCCGAGCAGCTCGATGTCTACGCGCTCTCGCTCGGCATTCCGTCGACCGATGGCTGGCGCGGCGGCCAGCTCACGCTCGAGCGCTATTTCGCCGACTACCGCATCGCCGTCGGCGCCGCCGCCGAGCTGCGCGAATCGGCGGCCGGCGATTACACCGGTATGCGGATCGGCAGCGCGTTGCAAGTGCGTCGCTTCGGCCAGGAGAAGCCGTATCTCTCGGTGTTGCCGCGCGGCTCGATGGCGGGCTGGTTCGTCGGGGCCGCGGTCCACGTCGACACGAATGTCATGCACGACGATGTCGATTCGCGCTGGCTCGCGAGCACGCTGCAGCTCGGCGTCTCCGCCGAAGTCGGCTATCGCATCGCGCCGTGGCGCAAGCTCATCATCACGCCGACGTTCGGCGCCGAAGCGCATCATGACTTCGATCTCACCGGTCGCTTGCCCGGCTGGAACAAGTACGGCCTCACCGGCGGGCTCGAGCTCGGCTGGCTGTTCTAGTTTCGCACGTCGACGTTTATCGCAAAGTAGCCACGCACGCCGTCGAGCTCGGAAAACGTCATCCACGTCGTCGGCGTCGCGAACGAAGTCCCGGTCGACAGCGCGACTTTGACGTCGACATCGCTCACCGCGATCAGATCGGCGCGACCATCGCCGTTGACATCCGCGACGAGGTTCGCGACCGTGCCGTTGAACGGGCTCATCGACCAAAGCGTAGGTGCGCTAAACCCTACTCCGCTGGTGCAGAGCTGGACATACACGGTGCTCGTGTTCCACGCGATCAGATCGGTAAGGGTGTCGCCATCGACATCGCCGACCGTGTTCGTATTCGAGCTGAACGTCGAGCCCGCATACCAGGTGACCCCCGTCGAGTACGTGGGGCCTGGGACGCTGACCTTCACGCCCACGGAGTTATCGTTCCACGCGATCAGATCCGCGCGCGCGTCGCCATTGAGATTCGCAACGAAGTTCCCGCGCGTTCCCTGAAACGGATCACTCGACCACGTGGTTTGCGTCAAGAACGCTCCGGCCGTCGACTCTGCGACCATCGTGTCGGTCGTATTGACTCTGATCAGATCACTTCGCCCATCGCCGGTGGCATCACCGCATAAATAAAAATTCGCGTCGAACGTGCCAGTCTGCCAGCTGGTGAACGGCCCGAAGGCGCTGTCGGTCGACAGGCTGACAAGTCGAGTGTTCATGTTCCACGCGACGAGGTCGCCGCGCCCGTCTCCGTCGACGTCGCACACGAGGTTCGCCCGGTCACCGGTCGTCGTCGTCGCGAGCCACACCGCCGGCGATTTGAACCGCGCGCCCGTGGTCGTGGCGACGCGCACGCCGTCAGCGCCCCACGCGATGAGGTCGGCGGCCATGCTCGGCGGTTCATCGGCGTCTGGACCACCATCGTTCGCCGCGCATGTGGCATTGCCGGGCGCGTGGCACAAGCCGTCGCTGCGGCACTCGAGCTCGCCGGGGCAGGGCGTCGTCGAATCGCACGACACCGTGCACGGCGCGATCGACGCTGGCGCGTAGCATCCAGCGACGGCGAGCACGCCGACTACCAGCCTCATCACTCCATTGTAGTCCGCTGGCTCGTGTCATTGCCACGACCACCGCGGTTGCCACGTTCGCATCATGCACAACGATCCAAGCGCGCGATTCGTCGTGCGTGATGCGCGCGACATTGTCGACCGCGGGTTTCGGTTGCACACCGCGGTCGACGACGCAGCCGTGGCATCACCGCTGCAACGCTCGCGCGCGAAAGGACCAAGCATGGCCGACGAATTCGAGACGATTCCCGACGAGCTTCTCACGGACGCGTGCGGAGGCTTCGGTATGCAACTCAACTCAGCGATGTATCGCGCGCGCGAGCTCGGCTTGCGCATCACGTCGACGACGGGAGGTCGTCACGCGCGACACTCGTATCACTATCAAGGTCGCGCGTTCGACGCCTCGGGGTCAGCCGGCGCGATGCGCCAGTTCTTCCGCGAGATGTCGCGCACGCACCCGACGGAGCTGTTCTACGATCCGATGGGTGGCATCAAGCACGGCCGCCATGTCGGTGCGATCGGCGGCCATCGCAGCCACGTGCACGTGGCGTATTGATCAGCCCTTCTTCTTGACGGCTTCTTCGGGCGACGCCTTCGTGGCCGGTGCACCCGCCTTGCCGCCAGCAGCGGGCGGTGCGCCAGAACCGGCGGGCGGCGTTTGACCGGGGCCCGTCGGGCCGGGAACTGCGCCAGGCGGCAGCTCCTTCGGCGGCGGCGACTCGTAGTTCTGCGTCACGTTCTTCATCTTCTGATAGACGAGCAGACCATCGGAGTTGCGCTCGCTGTGCGGCGACGACGTCTTGAACGAGCCGGTGATGATCACCTCATCGCCGACCGCGTACGGAGGACAGATGCTCTTGCTCTTGTCCTTCTCGTCGGGCTCGCAGCGATCGGGATCGATGCGATCCTTCTTCTTGATGCGCTTGACCTCGAGTGCGTTGTACGGACGCGGCACATCGACGACCCAGAGGCTCTTCTCGGGCGGCGTCTGCGCGGTGTCCCCGATGTAGAACTTCGGGCGCTCGCAGAGCGTCGGATCCTCGTCGATACGCGCCTGCAAATCCTTGTCGCTCTCCTCGGGCTTGCGAATCGCGGTCTTGCAGTCGTACGCCCACGTCACGAAACCGTGGACGGTGAGATCCGTGTCGAGTAGCTTCCTGCCCTTGACGCGGAGCTCTTTGACAGTGCGTGACCCATCAGCCGGTGCCGGTGGAAGGTCGAACGCCGGAACAGCTGGCAGGTCGAGCTTTACATCGGTCTTCTTGACCTCTGCAGCTGGGCCCTGGAGCTTGTCCTTGTCACACGATACAAGCAGACCACCAGACGATGCGGCGAGGCACGCGAGTGAAATGGTGCGGACCCCCATACGGTTCGGCATATTGCGGTGATAACACGGTGGCTCAGGTGTCTCAAGTCGGCGTCCTTATTGCGGTAGGCGCATTGCTGATCGGGTGCGATTCTCCGGCCCGGGTAAAGCCGTGGCGTCATGCCCCGGATCCGACGGTCGAGGCTGCGAAGGCACCGGGATCGCCCGTCCTCACCGACGTACCAAGCGAAGCGGCCGTTCTCGCGGCGCGTCCACATACGCTGCGCATTCATATGGATGCAGACCCTGGGCGTCTATCCCCAGTCGTCGAGCCGTCGGTGTGGGCGCAGCGGATCACCATCGGCACGATCTTCGAGCCGCTACTTCGATATGTACCTCCTGATGCGAATGGTCCGGCCCGCTACGCCGCGCGTCTCGCGCGCAGCTGGCGCGTGATGCCCGATGGGCTCGAGATCCGCATCGAGCTGCAGCCCGGCGTGACGTTCCACGATGGCCGACCTCTCACCACCTCCGACGTGCAGTTCACGCTCGATACGATCCGCGATGCGCGTCGGGGAATCTCTCATCTGCGCACGATGCTCGAGGCCGTCGAAGCGGTCGAGCTGATCACGACGTACGAGATCCGGCTGCGCCTCAAGCGGCCGAGCGGTTGGGTGCTGCGCGCGCTCGCCGAGATTCCGATCCTGCCGATGCACATCTATGACGGCAGCCTGCTCGCGGGCGGCGCGCTGATCGGCACCGGGCCGTGGAAGCTCGCGTCGCACAAAAATGGGATCGTTCATCTGACGAAGAACGAGAAGTATTGGGCGGGCCCGCCGGCGATCTCCGATGTCGAGTTTGTCGTCGAGCGCGATGCGGCTGTCGCGCTGACGGCGGCCAAGCGCGGCGAGCTCGATATCGTGCCCGCGCTGATTCCGGCGCACTGGCCGGAGCAGGCGAGTGCGCCCGGTCTCGCGGCGTCGTTCTCGCCGCTACCGCTCGCGCCGCCGCGGTTGCGCTTCTTTCAGATCAACGCGTCGCGGCCGCTGCTCGTCGACGCGCGCGTGCGGCATGCGCTCGCGCTGCTGATCGATCGCCGCGGCATCGCCAAGCGCGTGTTCGATGGCCTCGCGCGTCCCGTGAGCTGGCCGATCTGGCGCGGTGGTCCCGTCGATGGTGCCGAGGCGCCGGTGCCGGAGTTCGATCCGGGTGCGGCGGCCAAGCTCCTCGACGCCGCTGGCTGGATCGACAGCGACAAAGATGGCATCCGCGATCAGGGGCCCGGCAAGCAGCTGAGGCTCGTGCTGATCGGGCACGACAAGCCATTGCAAAAAGATGCGTCGGGCCCGCCGGTGAAGACGGAGCGCGATTACTTCGTCGAGGCCGCGCGTCGCGCCGGTGTGGTGATCGAGGTCAAGACAGGCAACGACACCCTGATCGACAAGCGGCTCTCCGACGGTGGCTGGGACCTGCTCGAGGTCGAGTGGTCAGGTCGCGTCGACATGGACATCACGCCGCTCGTCGCCGGCAAAGACCCGACGCGTCCCGCGCAGCCGCGCGTCGATCGCGCGCTTGAAGCGATGGGCCAGGCATGGGATCCCGCGGAGCGCGCAAGGCTCGCGAAGGATCTCACCGCCGCGCTCGAGGAGAGCTGGCCGATCGCGGGCATCGTGGCGGAGGCGCCGCAGGGCCTGATCCATCACCGCGTCGAGGGTGCGCGCGTGTGGAACGGCTGGCTCGATCTCACGCAGCTTCATTTCGCCGCGCCGTAGCCGCGACGAGCGCGACGAGCCCGAGCGGCTGCGCGACAAGCAGCGCGAGTGCCGCCGTCGTACCCGCACGATCGGCGACGGCGCCGATGAGCCACGGCGTCGCGAGCGAGAGCGGCGTGAACAAGTGGCCGATCGCGAGCACGCTACCGGATTGCTCGGGGCGCGTCGCATACGCCTGCGCCGCGGCGAGCGGATAGAGCGGCGCGGTGAACACGCCGACGGGAAACGCGAGCACGAGTGCCGCAAGCGGTGTCGGCGCGGCGAGCCACACGCCGTATGCGATCGCGCAGCCGAGCGACGCGATCACGAGTAGCGAGCGTTCGCTGCGCGCGCGGAGCAGGCGATCGATGCCGATGAGGCCCAATGCATCGCCGATCATGAAGACCGCGATCGTCGCGCTCTGCCAAAATACGCTCGCGCCGAGATCGATGCGCAGGTGCAACGACGCGAACACGACGAGCACCTCGTCGAGCAAATGGCAGAGCTCGGTGCCGAGCAGCCACGCGATCAGCGTGCGATCGCGCAGCGCATCGCGCAGCACCGAGAGCAGCGGCGGCGACGCTTCCTTCTCGGTGGTCGCGTCGTCGTCGTAGCCGACGCAGAGCGCGACAAACCACACGAGCAGCGCCGCGCCGACGATCGCGTACGCGACCCGCCATCCCATGCCGGCGAACGCGAGACCAGCGAGTAGCGCGGGCGTGGCGAGGTCGCCGACGACAGACACCAGTGTCCACCGCGCGAGCGTGCGGCCGCGTGCATCGCTGTTGCGATCGACGAGTGTCGCCTGCGCGAGCGAGCACGCGATGCCACTGGCAATGCCAATCGCGCCGATCGCGAGTGCGAGCGTGATCGGCCCCGGCGCGATCGCCGCGACGAACGATGCCGCCGCCATCCCGCCCATGCCCGCGCGCACGAACCAGCGCCGCGGATAGCGATCCGCGAGCAAGAACAGCCACGGGTCGACGACAAACCCGATCGCGCCGGGCACGAGAAACACGATCACCGCGAGCGCGGCGTGCGCGGTGCCGAGCGAGCGCTCGAGATCCGGCGCGGCGACGACGGGAACGCCAGAGGCGAGCTCGTCGAAGCCAGGGATCCCAAACAACAGGGCGGTGATCGGAAGCAGCCGGCCAAAGCCGGCCGTGACCCTGGATCAGATGCGTTCGGTAAACGTGCGCGCCATGGCCTATCGTACCGCTCGCGCGCGCGATTTGTTCCGTAGTATTGCGTGATGCGTTTATGGCTTGTCGCGGCTCTGCTAACTGCCTGTGACCAAGGCAAGCCCGAGTACGGGAGCGAGTGGTCGATCTCGCTGCACGAGATCGACGTTGCGCAGATGGACCCGCCGGCGAATTGGCATCGACGCGACATCACGTTGTCGGGCGATGGAACGCTGGTCGTGACCACGAAGCACGGCACGCGTCGCAGTCAGCTCCCATCGCCGCGGTTTGCAAAGCTCGCGCACGAGCTCGAGAAGAGCGCCGTCCTCGCGGCGGAAGACCATTGCGGCCTCGTTATCGATCACGGTCTGCACACGCACCTCGCCGTCGCATTGCCGCAAGGTCGAAATGACATCGAGGTCGGGTGGCGCTGCGACGATCCGAAGCTGGTCCATGTCGTCACGTCGCTCCGCGAAATCGCTGACCGCGCGGGACCTTGACGCTTGGAAGTCCGCTCATCAGAGAGGTGCGCTACATCTAGACCGTGGCCACGCCCGCCGCCGTCGCACCGAGCCTGCGCACAGCACTCGACGAGCTGTTCGCGTCGCTGCCCGTGCGATTGCGTGCGGCGGGAACCGGCGGCGCGGTGTGCCGCGCGATCTCCGATGTCTACGATCACGCGATCGCGGCGCGCTTTGGCGAAGCGACGCGCGGCCTCTCGACGCCACTCGCGCTCGTCGCGACGGGCGGCTGGGCGCGGCGCGAGCTCGCGCCGTTTTCCGACATCGACTTCATCGTGCTGCACGATCGCGACGAGGCCGGCGCGAAGCAGGTCTGCGATCAGCTGCTCTATCCATTGTGGGATGAGAAGCTCGCGATCGGGCACGCGGTGCGCGAGGCGCGCGCGGCGGCACGCCTCGCGAAAGGCGATCTCGCGACGGCGACGGCGCTCCTCGATGCGCGGCATATCGCCGGCGAGCGCCGGCTCACCACGGAGCTCGTGCGCGCGACCCTCGGTGCACTCGCGCCGGGCGGCAATCCAAACGATTTGATCTCGGCACTCGCCGCGGAGAAGAGGGCGCGCCACGATCGCTTCGGCGCATCGCTGTACTTGCTCGAGCCGAACCTCAAGATGGGCATCGGCGCGCTTCGCGATCTCGCGACGGCCCTGTGGGCTGCGGCGGTGCGCTGGCATCCGCCGAAGCCCGGCCTCGATCCCGAGAGCGCCGAAGCGCTGATCGGCAGCCTGGTCGCGATGGGCCATCTCACGCGCCGGCAAGGTGACGTGCTCGCGTTCGCGCGCGACTTCATGCTGCGCCTGCGCGCGCTGGTGCAGCTCGCCGGCAAGCGCCGCTTCGATCAACTGACGTTCGAGATTCAAGAGGCGATCGCGCCGAGCCTCTATCCCGATGCGCGAGCGCACGACGGCGATATTCGCTCCGCCGTCGCACCCGCGGTCGAAGCGCTGATGCGCGATTACTATCTGCACGCGCGCGGCGTCGTGCAGGTTGCGGATCGGCTGCTCGAGTCGGCGCGCGTGCCGCGTCGCAAACCGCGGATCGCGCAGCTCGACGCGAGCTTCATCTCGTTCAACGGCGAGCTCGCGATCAAAGATCCGCGCCTCTTCCTCGAGCGGCCGAGCGAGATGGTGCGGCTATTTCGCGTCGCTGTCACCGAGAAGTTGCCGGTCTATGGCCACACTCGCGAGCTCGCGGCCGAGACCATCGCGCGCGATCCGCTGCCGCTCGCGCAGGATCCGATCGCCGCGAAGCTGCTACTCGACGCGCTCGTCGATGTTCGCGACAGCGCGCAGCCATCGGCATTCGAGCTCATGCATCAGGTCGGCATTCTGTCGGCACTGATGCCGGAGTGGGCGCCGTGCACCGGTCGCGTGCAGCACGACCTCTATCACGTCTACACGGTCGATCAGCATCAGCTGTATGCGCTCGCGATGCAAAAGCGGCTCGCGCGCGGCGAGCTCGCCGACGAGCATCCACTCGCGAGCGAGCTCTGGCACCGCGTGAAACGGCCGGCGCCGCTGTTTCTTGGCACGCTCTTGCACGATGTCGGCAAGCCGCTCGGCAAGGGCCACGCCGAGAAGGGCGCTGTCGTCGCAGGCGCGATCGCGCGGCGGCTCGGCATGACCGAAGACGAAGCGGAGGTCACGGAGTTCCTCGTTCGCCAGCACCTGACGATGTCGCATATCTCGCAGCGCCGCGACCTCGCCGATCCCGATGTCATCGCGCGCTTTGCCGAGCGCGTCGGCAGCGAGGATCGGTTGACGAAACTGTATCTGCTCACGCTGTGCGATACCGCGATGACGGCACCCGACAACCTGACGACGTGGAAGGCCGGGCTGTTGCGCGATCTCATGATCCGCACGCGCGCGTACTTTCGCGGCGACGCCGTCGATGACGACGCCGAGGCGCGCGCGGATGCGCACGCGAAGGTCATGCAGATCGTCACCGGCGGCATGTCCGTCGAGAATGCGCGCGCGCTCGTCGATGGCATCGATCCGCGGCTGCTCACCCAGCTCACGCCACGGCAGGCGGCGCGTCACGTCAAGCTCGTCGCGACCGCGCATACGAAAGCGCCACCGGTCGCGCTCGAGGTTCACTGCTATCCGATGAAGGGCCACAGCGAGCTCGCGATTGTCGCGCCCGATGCGCCGGGCGTGCTTGCGGCGATCGCGGCCGCGCTGACCGCGAACCGCGTCGACGTGCTCGGTGCTGTCCTCGGGCACGTCGATCTGCCGGACCGCCGGCTCGTCATCGATACGTTTTACGTTCGCGACCTAAAAGGCGAGGCCATTCCCGATGACGATCCTCGCTGGGCGCGCCTGCTCGCGGATCTTCGCGAGCTGCTCGCGTCCGCGCCCGATCCCACCGCCGTCGCGTCGCTGATCGCGCGCAGGCGACCGAAGAGCGGGATGCCCAAGCGCGTGACGCCCGGCGTCCTCACCGAGATCCGGCTGCACGATGACTCGACGCAAGCGACGATCGTCGAAGTCTTCACGCGCGACCGCGTCGGCGTGCTGCACGCGATCACGCAGACGCTCGCCGATCTCGACCTCGACATCTCGCTCGCGAAGGTTTCGACCGAAGGCGAAAAAGTCGCCGACGTGTTCTACGTCCACCGCGATGGCGTCCGGATCACCGATCCCGCGCAGCGCGAAGTGCTCGTGTCGCGCTTGCAGCAGGCCGTCGACGCGCCGGGTCTGACCGGCGCATGAGCGCGCTCGATCTTCCGCCGGGCATCGGCCTGGTCGGCACGCCACTCGGCACGTTTCGCGCGCCGATTCGCGCGCGCCGGCTCGCGACCGCGTCGCTGTTTTTCGTCGTCGTGTTCGGCGCGATCACGTGGGGCTTCGTGTCGCGTCATCCGTATCGGTGGCACGCGAGCACGCAGATTGTGCTCCCACTCGCGTTCTCGGCCGTCGCGCTGCTCGGCTTCGCGGTGCGCCGCGCGCGCGTCGCGGTCACGCGCGATGGCGTGCGCTGGGGCTGGCGCGCGATCGGCTTCACGCAAGACGCTGCGCACATCATCACTGCACACGTGTATCGCGATGGCGTCGCGCTCGAGGCCAAGCGCGGCTCGTGGTGGTTTCTCGCGGCGCGCGATTGGGATCGCTTCGATGCAATGGTCCGCCAGCTCCGCCGCGCCGAGCTGCGCATCACCGATCACGATGGCAAAGCGCCGTGGCGTGCACGGCTGCAGAGCTACGGCCGCTTTCTCGACGCGCTGCTCGTGCTGTGCATCGTCGCCGCGCTCGGCGTCATGCTGTGGGCCGCGTGATCGCGGTGTAGAGCTCCGCGCCTGTATACGTGCGCTTGCCGCCGCGCTCGGCTTCTTTGAGCAAATTCACGAGCGCTTGATTGATCGGGGCGCGCCTGCCGAGGCGGTGCGCGAGCGCGACGACCTCGCCTTGGATGTAATCGATCTCCGTCGGCCGCTTCGCCTCGAGGTCATCCCACATCGACGATCGCGCGTGCGGATCGATCGCGACGATGCGTCGGCCGAGTAGCTTGAACACGCCATCGGGCACCGTCAGCGAGCGCGCGATCCACCTTGTCGGCAGCGGCGTGATTCGCGCGAGCGCGATGCCGGCCTCCTCGATGAGCGTGAGCGCTTCGCGCTGACATGCGGCGAGGCACTTGCGAAACTCGCGATCGCCGAGCTCCTCCGCGAGCGGCTTGCCCGACAGTGCGTTGATCGCGTTGTTCAAATTGAGCACGAGCTTCGACCACTGCACACCCGGCATGTCATCGCGCAGCTCGAACGCGAGCTCGGCGCGCTCGCACGCTGCGGTCAGCGGAGCGATCGCTTCATGGGTCTCGAACATCAGCGTGCCGCCCGACGCGCGCATGTACGACCCGGGCTCGCGCTTGACCACGTTGAACGGCACCATGCCTGCGAGCACGCGTCGCTCCGGGATGCCATCGCGCAGCTCGCCGACGTTGCGCACGCCGTTCTGCAAGCTCACGACGATCGCGCTCGGCGCGAGCACCGGCGCGAGCTCGCGCGCGGCATCGGCCGTCGCTGCCGATTTCACCGTGACGAGCACGACGTCGGCGCTGCTCGCCGCGGCCGCCTCGGTCGCGAGCGCCGGCTTCGCGTCGCGCGTCGCGCCATCGAGATCGCCGACGCGCAAGCCGCGCTCGAGCTCGGCAAGCACGCGCGCGCGCCCGATCAACGTGACGTCTGCGCCACCTGCCGACAGACGTCCTCCGACCCAGCAGCCGATCGCGCCGGCACCAAACACGGCGATACGTGTCATGTGCGCACGGTACCCGGAAGGGCATACGCGATGCACTTCTTTGGTTGCATGACGGACCTAATCAAGCTTCCCAAGAACAATCCTCAAGGCGTGGTCGGCTATGCGCTCGCGTGGCTGCTCGGAATCCCGGTTTCGATCCTCCTGATCGTATTCCTGCTCCGCGGCTGCGACTGATGCGCATCGCGCGATCGCGCTCACTACGTAGACTAATTACACGAACGCGCGGGTGCCGAGCACAGCGCGCGACGAGGCGACGGTGTTTACGACACCGTCGCCTCGTTTTATTTACCGGCGGCGAATGACGACGGTGCCGCTCGTGCGCCAGCCGCCATCGACCCAGACGTAATTGCGCCCGCGGCGCTCCCAGCGTCCCGTCTGATACACGTAGCCCGGTCGCTCGCGAACGTAGTAGCCGCTGCGCCACGCCCAGCGGTTGTCATAGTCGCGATACCAGTTGCCGTGCACCCAGACGTAGCCCGGGCGATACGAGACGTACTCCTCGCGCAGAGGAGGAGGCGGTTCTTCGTAGGTCGCGTACACGACCGCACGGCCGTGTGTCGCGCACGCGGGAACCCCCGCTACCGTCGCGCCGGCGAGCAATACGCCGAGCAGCTTGCTGTGCAACTTCATGATGACCTCCGTTTCCGGAGATCAAAGGCAGCAATCACCGCGCCGCGAGCGCTACGGCTTCGCGCCGTTCGTGATCCAGAGCAGGAACATTTTGTAGTCAGCGTCGTTCGTGTCTAGGAAGGTCGCGTTCGGATGATCCTGGAGCGCGGGCGGCTGCTCGTACAGCGGGCGTTTGAGGATCAGAGAATCGGCCGGCGTCGTCAGATTAATGTCGCCAGTGCGCGCGGTCAGGCTCGCGAGCACGGTCGCGGCGGGCTCGTCGTATTTCAGAAATGCGGCGGGTCCGCTGAGCGTGTGGCAATTCGCGCAGCCAAGACCGCCCGATGCGGCACGCTGCAGCTTGGGATAGATGTTCACAGCGAACGTCGGATCGGTGACGCCCGGACCGCTGCCGCCCGCCATGCCGCCGCTCTGCACGAGTGTCGTGCCGTCGGCGACCGTCGCGAGCATCGTGTTCGTCGTGACGGTGCCGCCCATGTTGTTCTGGTAGTTCACGGCGAGCGTGTACGTGCCCGGCGGAACGTCGAGGTACGCCGCGCGCGAGCGACCGCCATACGCCATGGCCGTCGTCTGCGCTGTGCTGATCGCGCCCGCGGCGTTGAAGAAATACGGTCCCTTCGCGGCGGTGACGACTTGGTTGTTCGCATCGAGCAGCTGCACGTTCGCGAGCGGGATGCCCTCGAGCGGCGTGTTGTTGTTGCGACGCAGCTCGGCAATGACGACGCCCGTGCCCGCAATCGGCGTCGCGCCGACGGCCGTGTACTGATTGCGGATGTCTTGCAGCGTCGTGAGGTAGACGTCCTGCGTGACCGGCATATCGCCGACCGTCAGCGACTGGTTGCGCGTGACGCGGTAATTCGTCTTGCTCGCGATCAAGTAGAGTGCGCTGCCGACCGCCACATCGAGCTGATACGCACCATCTGTCGCGGTCGTGGTCATGCGCGGCGGCACGAGGCCGTCGGTCGCAACCGTCGCGTCGCCGACCGCGATCATCCCGAAGTAGTCGATCGCTTTTCCCGACAGCATGAAGCTGGTCGTCGTGCCCGCGTCCTCGCCACCGGCGTCGGGCGTCGTGTCGCCGTTGTCAGGCGGTGCTTTCCCGGCGCAACCGACGAGAGCGACCACGGCAAAGAGGCTTGGTACGGTGCGCATGGACGTCTCCCGCGCGCTGTCCAATCAATGCGCATGCCATCGTAAGGCCGGGAAAAGCCACGTGTTGCATCGCTGTTTCTGGGAGTGAATGCCCCATCGCATGGGGCTACAGCCCCGCTGGCACGATTGCCAGCATCAGACCCGTCATCTAGAGTGCGCCATGCTCGAGGAACCCCTTCGAGAAGCCCTCACCTTCGACGACGTCTTGCTCGTGCCGTCGTTTAGCGAGGTGATGCCGCGCGATGTCGACGTCGCGACCCGCCTCACGCCGCTCATTCCGCTGCGCATCCCGCTGGTCAGCTCGGCGATGGACACGGTCACCGAAGCCGCCACGGCCATCCGCATGGCGCGCGAAGGTGGCATCGGGTTCATTCACAAAAACCTGTCGATCGAGGCGCAGGCGCGCGAGGTGAATCGCGTCAAGAAGGCGCAGTCGGGCATCGTGGTCGATCCGCTAACGATCGCGCCCTCACGAACGCTCGAAGATGCGCTCGCGGTCATGCGTGCGCACCGCATCAGCGGTCTGCCCGTCGTCGATGCCGAGCATCGGCCCGTCGGTATCCTCACCAATCGCGATGTCCGCTTCGAGAAGCGCTTCGATGTCCAAGTCGGCGAGGTGATGACGAAGAACCCCGTCAGCGTCAAAGAGGGCGTTGGCATCGATGAGGCGAAGGAGCTGCTTCACAAGCACCGCATCGAGAAGCTGCTCGTCGTCGATGCAGCCGGCAAGCTCAAGGGCCTCATCACGATCCGCGATATCGAGCAGGCGCAAGAGCACCCGACCGCGGTCGTCGATGATCTCGGCCGGCTGCGCGTGGGTGCGGCCGTCGGCGTCGGCCCCGACCGCGAAGCGCGCATCGAAGCGCTGATCGCCGCGGGCTGCGATGTGATCTGCGTCGACACCGCGCACGGCCATTCGAAAGGCGTGATCGAAGCGGTGCGCGAGACGCGCAAGAAGTTTCCAAAGCTGCAGCTCGTCGCGGGCAACGTCGCGACAGGCGATGCCACGCGCGCGCTGATCGAGACAGGCGTCAACGCCGTGAAGATCGGCGTTGGACCGGGCTGCTTCGCGGCGGGCTCGCGCGTGCTAATGGCCGATGGCACCTATTGCAACATCGAGCACGTGCAGGCTGGCGATCGTGTGATCAACGCGATGGGGGAGCCGGTTCGTGTGGTGAAGGCGTGGTGTACAGGCACGCGCGAAGTGATGGCGATGCGCCACACGGCATGGTTTGGTGAAACGATCGTCACGCCGGATCATCGGTTCCTCGTCGGCGATCTGTCGTCATGCTCACCCGAGACGGTCACCTCGAGTGGCTACGCGAAGGTCCTCTCAAAGCCGACAAAGTCGGGCGACGACAAGATCGGCTGGCAAGAGATCGGCAAGGTCGAGCACGCGACATGCCTTCTGCCGCGTCGCGTCGCATTCGATCTGCCGGCCAGCTTCACGATCGATCTGCGTGAGTTCGCCGTTCGCAAGGAGAAACAGCTCGCTCGTTACCGACTCGAGATCCCCGCCTCGTACGAGCTCGGTTACGTATTTGGGACATTCCTCGGCGACGGGCACGCCTTCATCGCGGAATCGCGAAACAGCGAGACTGGCCGCGTGAGCTGGTACTTCGGTCCTAATGAGCAGCACATCGCAACGAAGCTACGGCGCAGCCTCGAGCTCGTCTCGGGCGTTGACGTCGAGCCCATCGAGGATGGGCGGATCATCAATCTCCACTTCTACTCTCTGCAGTGGGCGCGGCTACTTGCGCAGTTCGGTAAACGCGACGCGAAGCATTTGCCGGCGCAGTACCGCTGCTCGCAACCCGAGTACCTTCAAGGCCTCTTCGACGGTCTCGTCGACAGTGATGGCTGCATCGCCGCCGATGGGCGCATCGGATTCAAGAACACGTCGCGCGAGCTTGCCGAGCTCTTCAGCGTGCTTTGTTTTTCGTGCAAGGGCACATTCCCGAACTGCGAAGTCGAACAACCGACAGCGGGCGCGCTCGTCGGGGCGACTCTCGAGGGCTGCAAGCCTTCGTTTAAGGCACGGCTAAACGTCACGCACGAGAAGCGACTGCTGCGCGAATATCAGCTGATCAAGATGCTCGAGCGCCGGCCGCTGAACGTGAGCATGCCGGTCTACGACATCGAAGTCGACTGCCCGACGCATAGCTTCATCTGCAACAACGCAATCGTCCACAACTCGATCTGCACCACGCGGATCGTCGCGGGTGTCGGCGTGCCGCAGCTGACGGCGATCGCCGATTCGGTCGCCGCGGCGAAAGGCTCGGGCGTCGCGGTCATCGCCGACGGCGGCATCAAGTACTCCGGCGATGTCGCAAAGGCACTCGCGGCGGGTGCCGACACGGTGATGATCGGCTCGCTGTTCGCCGGCACCGACGAAGCGCCCGGCGAGATCATTTTGTATCAGGGCCGCAGCTACAAATCGTATCGCGGCATGGGCTCGATCGGCGCGATGCAAGAGGGCTCCAAGGATCGCTATTTCCAGGGCGACGTCGAAGCGCCGCAAAAGCTCGTGCCCGAGGGCATCGAGGGTCGCGTGCCGTACAAAGGGCCGCTGCGCGAGTCGCTGTATCAGCTCGTCGGCGGCCTGCGCTCGTCGATGGGCTATCTCGGCTGCGCCACGATCGCCGAGCTCCACGAGAAAGCACGGTTCGTGAAGATCTCCGCATCGGGGCTGCGCGAGAGCCACGTCCACGACGTCATCATCACCAAGGAAGCTCCGAACTACAGAGTAGAGTGAGCATGAAGCATCAGCTGGTTCTCGTCCTCGATTTCGGGTCGCAGTACACGCAGCTGATCGCGCGCAGAATTCGCGAGCAGTCGGTCTACTGCGAGATTCATCCGTACACGCTCGCGCAGGATGCGGCGAAGATTCGCGCGCTCGCACCGATCGCCATCATCCTGTCGGGCGGCCCGAGCTCGGTCTACGACGAAGATGCGCCGCGGATGCCGGCGGGCATCTTCGAGCTCGGCATTCCCGTGCTCGGGATCTGCTACGGCGCCCAGCTCACGGCGTTCCTCCTCGGCGGCAAGGTGCGGCCCGCCGACAGGCGCGAATACGGTCGCGCGCAGGTTCGCGTGCTCAAGGGAGGCGAGGGCGTGTTTCGCACCGTCACCGCCGGTGAAGAGCTCGCCGTGTGGGCGAGCCACGGCGATCACGTCGATGCGATTCCACCGGGCTTTGTGCACACCGCGGAGAGCGAAAACTGCACGTTCAGCGGGTTCGTGCACGCGGCGCGCAAGATCCACTGCGTGCAGTTTCATCCCGAGGTCGTCCACACGCCGCGCGGTGCCGAGCTGCTCGGCAACTTTCTGTTCGGCATCTGCGACGCGAAGGGCGACTGGTCGATGGCGTCGTTTGTCGACGAGTCGGTCGCGCGCATCCGCGAGCAAGTCGGCAGCGATGGGCGCGTCGTGTGCGGGCTCTCCGGCGGCGTCGATTCGAGTGTCGCGGCAGCGCTGATCCATCGCGCGATCGGCGAGCGCCTGACATGCATCTTCGTCGACAACGGTCTGCTGCGCCGCGGCGAGCGCGAACAAGTCGCCGCGATCTTCCGCGATCACTTTCACGTCGACCTTCGCGTGATCGATGCCGAGGCGCGCTTCCTCAAAGCGCTCGAGGGCGTCACCGATCCGGAGAAGAAGCGCAAGATCATCGGCTACGAGTTCATCGCCGTGTTCGAGGAGCAGGCCAAGTCGATCCACAACGCGAAGTTCCTCGCGCAGGGCACGCTCTATCCCGACGTGATCGAGTCCGTCTCGTTCAAGGGCCCGGCGGCGACGATCAAATCGCACCACAACGTCGGTGGCTTGCCCGAACGCATGCACCTCTCGCTCGTCGAGCCGCTCCGCGAGCTGTTCAAGGATGAAGTCCGCCAGCTCGGGCTCGAGCTCGGCTTGCCGCGCCACATGGTATGGCGGCAGCCGTTCCCAGGTCCCGGCCTCGCGGTGCGCTGCCTCGGCACGCTCGATCGCACGCGCCTCGATGTGCTGCGCGCCGCCGATGCGATCATCGAAGAGGAGATCCGCGCCGCGGGCCTCTACGAATCGATCTGGCAATCGTTCGGCGTGCTGCTGCCGGTCAAATCCGTCGGCGTGATGGGCGATGCGCGCACGTACGAAGAAGCGCTCGCGCTCCGCGC
>Ga0070698_100002427_pt1 | contig 20536 bp, 20 predicted proteins | sample KBSK1502metaG_FD_65477 | JGI IMG/M metagenome (GOLD analysis project Ga0070698, IMG submission 65477) | Corn, switchgrass and miscanthus rhizosphere microbial communities from Kellogg Biological Station, Michigan, USA - KBS K1-50-2 metaG | ecosystem: Host-associated > Plants > Roots >...
AGGCGCTTGAGGTTCTGCTGGATCGTCGAGTGCCGTACCTCGTCGATCATCTGGATCGCCTGGCCATTGTGCAGCTCGGGGTTCGGCACCGTGCGGAACAGCAGCGGCATCGCGCGGGCGGCGCTGATCTCCGGCAGCGGGATGATGGACAGGAACAGCTTCTGCCATTCCAGCCAGCGCTCCTGTACCTGGCGGAACATGTTGCCGCGGATCGCGCCGTCCTGGGCGCCGTAGACCCGGTGGTCCTTCTCTTCCTGCATCGGGAAGTAGGACCGCAGGACCTGCTTGAGCGGGTCCTTCTTCTGTGCCTTGCGGAAGGTGTAGTCGGTTCCGTAGTGGGACACCGGCTGGTGGTACTGCGGTTCCCAGGACAGCTCCTGGATCTTCTGGTGGGCCTTGGCCACGCTCTGGCGGCTCATCGGCATCCCTCCTTCGGTCTGGTCCCGACCGCGTGAAAGTCCTTGTGCTCTGGATCACACCTCGCCTGGGAGCGTCGTGTGCTCTCAACCTGAGACAGGCGGGTCTCCCGCCTCGAAGGCTTCGCGGAGCTGAGCCAGCTCTTGAGCGGTCCGCGCGGAGACCTGCCGGTTGCCTTCGCTAGCGGGTGTTATGCCGAGCGCGCGGAGCAAGGCGGCGGCCGGCGGGCCCGGATCGCCTGTCTCGCCGAGGACCGGGTGCAGTCCCTCGCTCGCCAGGTGGCGGAAGACCAGGTTGACGACGCTCCAGGGGTTGTATGTCTCTTCCTCGACCTGGGTATTCATGGGGCGAGCTGATCCCCGCGGGATTGTCCTGCGGGTCTCAACTTGAGACAGTGCCGGGCAACGCCGGGTTTATTTTGTGGTTACAGCACGGAAACCCCTACCGACAATTTCCGACAGGGGAGGAGGCGACATGGCTGGTGCATCAACGGGGCTGCACAGTGCTGGAGATCGCCTGGCCTCGGCCAGGGACCAGTTCCTGGCATCGCTGCCTGTTGACCGGACGGTGGTCAGGGAGCCGATCCTGGCCTCCTGGTGGCGGTCCAGGGAGTGGAACGTCGCGGCGGACCGGCTGCGGCTGGCCTACCTGCGGACGCCCGACCTGGACTCGTCGCTGGCCCGCGCCGCCGAGCCGGTGCTGCGGCACCTGCACGAGCAGCTGGACGGCCAGCCGATCAGCATCGTGCTCACCGACTCCGCTGGCCTGGTGCTGCTCCGCTACACCGGCGACCACGACCTCGAGCGGCACCTGGACTCGATCATGCTGGCGCCCGGGTTCTCCTACGCCGAGGACATCGTCGGCACCAACGGCATCGGGACCGCGCTGGAGTCCGGCGGCCCCGCCCACGTGTTCGGGCACGAGCACTACGCGGAGCATCTGGAGGGCATGGCCTGCGCCGGGGTCCCGATCAAGGACCCGGTGTCTGGCAAGACCGTCGGCGTGATCGACCTGACCTGCTGGCGGCGGGACGCCGACCCGCTGATGATCTCCCTGGTCCAGTCGACCGCGGGGCAGATCAACCAGGCTCTCGGCGAGGTGAGCAACAGTCGTGACCTGCGGCTGCTGCAGGAGTACACCCGGGCCTGCCGGCACACCGGCGGCATCGTGCTAGCGCTCGGCCAGGACGTGGTCATGCTGAACGACCACGCGAGGAACGCCCTGTCGCCCGTCGACCAGGCCGTGCTGATCTCGCAGGCCACCGAGGCGCTGGGCAGGCCGCCGACGTCCGGCGCCGTGACGGTGGACCTGCCGAGCGGGACGGTGGCGCGGATGTTCTGCCGGCCGGTAGAGCAGGGGCGGCTCCCCGACGGCGTGGTGCACGTGAAGCTGATCTCGGCCGCCGACCCGATGGTCGAGGTGCCCGCGCCGCGGCCGCCGATGTCGCTGCCTGGCCTGGTCGGCCATGGCGCGGCCTGGCGGCGGGCCTGCCGCGCAGCGGAGGCGGCCTACGAGCGCGGCGAGTGGCTGACGCTCGAGGGGGAGAGCGGCGTCGGCAAGCTGGCCCTGGTCCGCGCCGTCCACCAGCGGCATAACCCCGCCGCGCCGTGCCACGTGGTGGACGTGACGGCAGGCGGCGACTGGCTGGCGGAGGTCCGCCAGGAGCTGGCCGACGGCTCGGGGCTGCTGGTCATCAGGCACGTGGACGCGCTGAACGCCCGCCAGATCCGCGCGCTGACCGAGGCGCTGGCCGGCACGAAGACGGGCCGGGAGGCGGCACCGCAGATCGCGATCACCCTGGACCGTGAGCAGGCCACCGCCGACCTCACCGGCCTGCTGCGGCTGTTCCCCGGCACCGTCGGGGTGCCGCCGCTGCGGCACCACAACGAGGACCTGCGCGAGCTGGTGCCGTTCTTCCTCGGCAAGCTGAGCCAGCAGGGCCGCGTCAGCTGCTCGCCCGCGGCGATGCAGCTGCTGCTGCGGCACACCTGGCCGGGCAACGCGACCCAGCTCTGGCAGGTGCTCAAGCAGGTGGTCCAGCATCGCAGGACCGGCCAGGTCATGCCGCAGGACCTGCCGCCAGAATGCTGGACGGTGAGCCGCCGGGTGCTCAGCCCGCTGGAGTCGATCGAGCGGGACGCGATCGTGCAGAGCCTGCTCGACAATTCAGGCAACAAGATCCGCGCGGCCCGCGCGCTCGGCATGTCCCGCGCGACGATCTACCGCCGCATCCACGAATACGGCATCGTCACCCCGGCTGGTTAGCGCCCGACTAGCCCGGCGGCGCCGCGGATGAGATGTCCGGCCCGCTGATCAGTTCGCCGACGCCGAGATCAGCGATCAGTTCGTCGCGCAGGACGTACTTCTTGATCTTTCCCGACGGGGTCAGCGGGAAGGCGTCGACGATCCGCCAGTGCCGTGGCGCCTTGTGCGGGGCGAGCCGCTCGCGGCAGTAGGCGAACAGCACGTCCGGGTCCGGAGTGCGCCCGGCCGCCGGGCGCACGACCGCCGCCACCTGTTCGCCCCACACCGGATCGGGAATCCCGACCACGGCCACGTCGGCCACATCCTCGTGCTCGAAGAGCACCTGCTCGATCTCGCGTGGATAGATGTTCTCGCCGCCGCGGATGATCATCTCCTTGAGCCGCCCGCCGATCCGGCAGTAGCCGCGCTCGTCCATCGACGCCAGGTCGCCGGTATGCAGCCAGCCGTCGGCGTCGATCGCCGCCGCCGTAGCTTCCGGGTTGTCCAGGTAACCGGTCATCACGTGATACCCGCGGGTGCAGAGCTCGCCGACGACGCCGGGCGCGACGGCGTCGCCGGTCGTTACGTCGATGATCTTCACCTCGGTGTGCGGCAGGGGCTGCCCTAGGGTCTCCGCCCGGTCGGCAGGGGCGTCGCCTGGCGCTGTCCCTGTGATGACGGGCGAGGCCTCGGTCTGGGCGAAGACGATGCACAACGGCGCGCCGAACGCCGCTTCCACGCGCTTGACCAGCGCGGGCGGGACCACCGCTCCGCCGGTGAACAGCAGGCGCACCGACGACACGTCGGTCGCGCCCAGCCCCGGGTGGTCCAGCACGCCGATGTGCATGGTCGGGACGCCGATCACGCACTCCACCCGCTCCGACTCGACCAGCTCGAGCATCAGGCCAGGGTCGAACGCCGGCGGCAGCACCAGCGTTCCCCGGGTGGCGACCGCACCGAGCACGCTCATGACGCATCCGGCGGCGTGGAACAGCGGCATGGGGCTGAGGAAGACGGTGCCCGGCGGCAGGCCGCCGCGCTCCATGGTCAGCCGGGCGTTGTTGACGATCCCGCGGTGGTGCAGCACCGCGCCCTTCGGCACGCCGGTCGTGCCGGAGGTGTACTGGACCTGCGCCGGGTCAAGCGCTTTGACCGTGGGCAGGGTTTGCGCGGGCGAGCCGCTCGCCGTGAAGTCCGCCCAGTCGGCGAACGACACGACCTCGCGCAGCGCGGGCAGCCCGCCGCGGACCTCGTCGAGCAGCAGGTCCATGCGGATGCCGCGGTACTCGGGGATGAGGAAGATCCCGTTCGCCCTTGACTGGCCGAGGACATGGGTCAGCTCCTGCGCCCGTAGCGCCGGGTTGACGGTGACGATCGTGATCCCCGCCAGCGCCGCGGCGAACTCAAGCGTGACCCATTCGGGGATGTTGTTCGCCCAGACCGCGACGCGCTCGCCGGGCTCGAAGCGGCCGAGCAGCGCTCGCGCGGCTTGTTCTGACTGCTCGAGCAGCTCTGTGTAGGTCCAGCGCCGGCGATCCCCTTGGCGGGCAGTGCCCGCGACCAGGGCGGCCGCGCCGGGTGCCGCCGCGGCTGCCTCCCGCAGCATGTCGCCGACCGAGATATCCAGCACCGTCGACGACCGGTCCGCCGGCCAGTAAGCGACCATCGGCATCCCCCTGCCCTGCCGTTTTCCCTGATCCACCCGCCCACATTGTGCAAGGTCCGCCAGGCGGAAGTAAACGCCGCCCCAGCTGCCACTGTGCCTGCCGATTGCGCAATCGACACCACTAGAGCAGGCCGATTGCGCAATCGACCTGTGGCCGCCTGTCCCCGATGCGGGTTCCTGCTCGTCTGCTAGGCAAGAACCAGCGAAGGAGAACAGTGATGGGCAAGGTCATCGTCGTCGAGTTCATGTCTCTGGACGGAGTCACGCACGATCCGGACGGAAGCGATGGATCCCCGCAGGGCGGCTGGGTGTTCCGGTACGGCCCAGAAGCGGTCGCCAACGACCCGTTCGTCCTCGGCGAGGTCCTCGACACCGGCGCCCTGCTGCTCGGCCGCCGTACCTGGGAGCTGTTCGCCAAGATCTGGCCGGGCCGGGACGACCCGTTCTCGGCCACGATGAACGCCATGCCCAAGCTCGTGGTGTCGCGTTCGCTGGAAAACGCCGACGGATGGCAGAACTCCGCCGTGCTGCGGGGCGACCTGGTCACGGAGGCGCGAAAGCGCAAGCAGGATCGAGACATCGTGGTCATGGGCAGTACCAGCGTCGTCCGCGCGCTGATGGCTCACGACCAGATTGATGAGTACCGGCTCATCGTGTTCCCGCTGGTGCTTGGCGAGGGCACCCGCTTGTTCCCCGACGGTACGGCGCCCGTCAGCCTGGCCCTGGTGTCGGCCCAGGCCGCAGGCGCCGCGATTCGCCTTATCTATAACCGGGACGCAGGCTGAGACCCGTGGGCGTCAGATCTTCGTCCAGGCCTCGGTGAGGACCGAGCGGAGGATCTGCTCCATCTCGTCGAAGTGCTCCTGGGTGCAGATCAGCGGCGGCGCGAGCTGGATCACCGGGTCGCCGCGGTCGTCGGCGCGGCACACCAGGCCGGCGTCGAACAGCGCGTGCGACAGGAAGCCGCGCAGCAGCCGCTCGGACTCGTCGTCGTTGAACGTCTCCCTCGTGGCCTTGTCCTTGACCAGCTCGATGCCGTAGAAGTAGCCAGCGCCGCGGACGTCGCCGACGATCGGCAGGTCGCGCAGCTTCTCCAGCGTCGCGCGGAAGCCGTCCTCGTTCGCGCGGACGTTCCCGAGGATGTTGTCATGCTCGAAGACGTCCAGGTTGGCCAGCGCCACCGCCGACGACACCGGGTGCCCGGCGAAGGTGATGCCGTGCAGGAACGTGGCGTGCCCGGTCAGGAACGGCTCGATCAGCTCGTCGCGGACGATCATCCCGCCGAGCGGCGCGTACCCCGAGGTCACGCCCTTGGCGAAGGTGATGATGTCCGGCACGTAGCCGTACCGCTCGGAGCCGAAGTAGTAGCCCAGCCGGCCGAAGGCGCAGATCACCTCGTCGGAGACGAGCAGCACGCCGTACCTGTCGCAGATCTCCCTGACCCGCTGGAAGTACCCGGGCGGCGGCGGGAAGCAGCCGCCGGAGTTCTGTACGGGCTCGAGGTACACGGCAGCCACCGAATCCGGGCCCTCGCGCAGGATCGCCCGCTCGATCTCGTCCGCCGCCCAGATCCCGAACGTTTCCTCGTCGGCCGCGACGAAGTCGGGCGCGCGGTAGAAGTTCGTGTTCGGCACCCGGACGCCGCCCGCTGGCAGCGGCTCGAAGTCGCCCTTGATCGCGGCGAGGCCGGTGACCGCCAGCGCCCCCATCGAGGTGCCGTGGTAAGCGATGTCGCGGCTGATCACCTTGTAGCGGCCGGGCTGGCCGCGCAGCTTGAAGTACTGCTTGGCCAGCTTCCAGGCCGACTCCACGGCCTCGGACCCCGAGGTGGTGAAGAACACCCGGTTCAGGTCGCCGGGCGCCAGCTCCGCCAGCCGGGTCGCCAACTGCACCGCCGCCGGGTGCGCGTAGGACCACAGCGGGAAGTAGGCGAGTTCCGATGCCTGCTTGGACGCCGCCTCGGCGAGCTCGGTGCGGCCGTGGCCGATCATCGACACGAACAGGCCAGCCAGCCCGTCCAGGTAGCGCTTGCCCTTGTCGTCGTAGACGTAAGGGCCGGATCCGCGCACGATGACCGGGATGTCGCCGTTGTTGTACGCGGACATCCGCGTGAAGTGCATCCACAGGTGCTGCTTGGCGGCGGCCTGCAGCTCTTCTGGCGAAGAAAAGGTCATCGTGTTCCCCATGTGTATGTCTGTTTGCGAAGCTTTAGATAGACGAGCGTTTCTGTTGACCTAACGGACGGTACCCGGCGGACCTGACTCAAAATCTCCAGCAGGTGATCGTCGTCCTCGCAGACGACCTCCAGGAGCAGGTCGAACGACCCCGCGGTGATCACCACGTAGTCGATCTCCTCCATGGCGGCCAGGTCGTCGGCGACCTTCTCCAGGTCGCCGTCGCACTTGAGGCCGATCATGGCCTGGCGGCGGAAGCCGAGCGTGAGCGGGTCGGTCACCGCCACGATCTGCATGACCCCGGTCTCCTGGAGGCGCTGCACCCGCTGCCTGACGGCGGCCTCGGACAGCCCGACCGCCTTGCCGATCGCCGCGTAGGACTGTCGGCCGTCGACCTGCAGCTGCTCGATGATCCTCTTGGAGATATCGTCGAGCACAACCGGTGCGGCGGGACCGCCGCGTGGAGTGTGGGCCATATGATCCATGCTGTCACGGTATGAGTCGATGTCAACTGATTTCGTAGATATCCGCTATAATAGCAACTGATTCACTTGTTTCGGCCATGGACCTCTGCGAAGCTCGTCGCGCTGATGATCACTCACGGGAGGCTGGGATGGCGCAGGCACCGCTGCGGAACTTCGTGAACGGCAAGTACGCCGACCCGCGCGACGGCGTGTACAGCGACGTAGTGGACCCCAGCACCGGAGAGGCGTATACCCAGGCGCCGGTATCGGGCGCCGCCGACGTTGACGAGGCACTCAACGTCGCCGCCACCGCCTTCGAGACATGGCGGGACGCCACGCCGGCCGAGCGCAGCCTGGCAATGCTCCGCTTCGCCGACGCCGTGGAGAAGCGCGCCGAGGAGATCACCCAGGTCGAGTCCAAGAACACCGGCAAGCCGGTCGGCCTGACGCTGTCGGAGGAGCTGCCGCCGTCGGTCGACCAGCTTCGGTTCTTCGCCGGCGCCGCGCGGATGCTCGAGGGCCGGTCCGCGGGCGAGTACATGGCGGACCACACCTCGATGATCAGGCGCGAGCCCATCGGGGTATGCGCCCAGGTCACGCCCTGGAACTACCCGCTGATGATGGCCGTGTGGAAGATCGGCCCGGCGCTCGCGGCGGGCAACACGGTGGTGCTCAAGCCGTCTGACACGACCCCCGTCTCCACCCTGCTGCTCGCCGAGATCGCATCGGAGTTCTTCCCGCCCGGCGTCTTCAACGTGATCACCGGTGACCGGGACACCGGGCGTGAGCTGGTCAGGCACCCCATTCCCGCGATGGTCGCGATCACCGGCTCGGTGCGGGCCGGAACGGAGGTGGCGCGCGCCGCCGCCGACGATCTCAAGCGCGTGCACCTGGAGCTCGGCGGCAAGGCGCCGGTCGTGGTCTTCGACGACGCGGACGTCGCCGCGACGGCCGAGGGCATCGCGGGCGCCGGCTACTTCAACGCCGGCCAGGACTGCACCGCCGCGACCCGGGTGCTCGCCGGCCCGGGGATCGAAGCCGACCTGATCGCGGCGCTCGCGGAGCAGGCGCGCTCCACGGTGACCGGCGGCCTGGACGTCGAAGACGCCTACTACGGCCCGCTGAACAACCCCAGCCAGCTCGCCCGGGTAACGGGCTTCCTCGACCGGGTGCCCGCGCACGCCTCGGTCGCCGCCGGCGGCCACGCGATCTCCGGCCCGGGGTACCTGTTCGAGCCGACCGTCGTGTCGGGACTGCAGCAGGACGACGAGATGATCCAGGACGAGATCTTCGGCCCGGTCATCACGGTGCAGCGCTTCAGCGACGAGGAAGAGGCGGTCCGCTGGGCCAACGGCGTCCGCTACGGCCTGGCGTCGAGCGTCTGGACGAAGGACCACGGCCGCGCGATGCGGATGGCCAAGCGCCTCGACTTCGGCGCGGTGTGGATCAACACCCACATCCCGATCGTCGCTGAGATGCCGCACGGCGGCTTCAAGCACTCGGGGTACGGCAAGGACCTGTCGATGTACGGCTTCGAGGACTACACGCGCATCAAGCACGTCATGAGCTACATCGGCGCGTAGGCCGCTAACCCGTCAGGCCCGCTAACCCGTCAGGGACATCTTGACGTGGCACGACCGTCAGGGATACCTTGACGCCATGACTGGATCTCCGAGCGCGGCGGCGGACGCGAGCCGGGTGGGCAGCGTGTGCTGCTCGTTCTGCCTCAAGGACAAAGACTCGGTTGCCAAGCTGGTCGCGGGGCTTGGCGTCTATATCTGCAACGAATGCGTAGAGCTGTGCACCCTCATCATCGCCGAGGATCCGGCACCCCGGCTCGGCGGCTGGGACGAGCAGCCCGACGACGCGCTGCTCGCGAACCTGGGGCGGCTCCAGGCGGTGGTGTCCCAGGTCGACGCCGCGCTGCATAACCACGTCGGCATGCTGCGCGCCCGGGGTGTCAGCTGGACTCGCATCGGCGAGGCGCTCGGCGTGTCGAAGCAGGCGGCCTGGGAGCGGTTCTCCGGGGAGGACTGACCGCTGCTGAATCGGCGCGCTTCAGGACGGCAGCGGCTGGTCGTCCTCGGGCTTGGCTGGTTCGTGGTGGTGTTCGCTGACCAGGGCGGTGACCTCCCGCGTCAGGCCGATCAACGGGCCGCCGATCAGCTCCCACGCCCGGGCGATCCCGATCAGGAAGCAGACGATCACCAGGATCGCGATCGTGTTGAGGTTGCCCGCGCCGGCTGGCTGGGCGATGATCTGCACCCCCGTGATCACCTGGACGACGAACACAGCCACCAGACCGAGCAGGAACAGCGCGTCGCGCGCCGTGCTCCAGCGGACGTGGCGCACGCGCCACAGTGACAGCAGCGCGGCCGCCACGAACCCGAGGCCGAGGGCCCCGACGATCACCGCGGCCAACCCGATCTTCTGCCCGGGAACCAGCGCGAACAGCGAGATGACGAGCGCGTTGATGAAGGCGGTCAGCGCCGCGGACGCGCGTACGTGGTGCAGCTGGGCCGCGTGGTCCTGCCGCGCCAGCCGCTCCGCGGAGACCGAGATCGCGACGAACAGCAGCCCGATCAGCGCGCCGGCGACCCCGCCGCTGGCCAGGAAGAAGTCATGGATCTCCGCAGGTACCACCCGACGATCCTGCCAGGCCGGGCCGCTGCCGTGCTACTGCTCCGCGATGTAGCGGTTGATGATGGAGTCAATGTCCGGGTCCGGGGTCAGCCCGAGCCGGGCGGCGCGGTCCGCCTGCACGCGCGTGGGCCAGCCGAGCACGATCTTGGCGACGACCGGGTCTTCCACCCAGTCGATGAGGGCGCTGACCTCGGGGCCGGCGATCCGTTCCAGGGCGGCGGCCATCTCGGCGGCGGTCGTCGTGAGGGACGGCATCGTGACGGCCGTATTGTCACCCCACTCCTCGTCGGTGGCGGTGGCCGCGCGGATCAGCGCGGCGACGGCCTTGGCGGGGGAGGCGAGCGCGGCCGCCGTCTCCGGCGGGACAGGGACGACGGCGCGGACTCCCGCCAGCGGTTCCCTGATGATGCCGGACAGGAAGCTGGACGCGGCCGTGTTGGGGCGGCCGGCGCGGACCGAGACCGTCGCCAGCCGCATCGCGCGGCCGTGCAGGAAGCCCTTGCGGGTGTAGTCGGCGAGCAGCAGCTCGAGCATCGCCTTCTGCGTGCCGTAGCTGGTCTGCGGGTTGGGCGGCGTCTGATCCACGATCACCGGCGGCATCGGGTGCTCCGCGGAGCCGCCGAACACCGCGTATGAGCTCGTGAACACCACCACCGGCGCGGTGACGAGTGTCCGGCAGGCCGCGAGCACCACCTCGGTGCCGCGCAGGTTCGCGCTCAGGCCCAGGTCGAAGTTGGCCTCGGACTCGCCGCTGACCGCGGCGGCCAGGTGGAAGATCACGTCGGCCCCGGCGAGCATCTCCGGGGTCACCTCGGTAATCTCGCTGCGGATCGCCGTCACCCGGTCGTCGGCGGCCAGGTCGCCGGGGACCGGAAACCGGTCGATGAGCGTCACCGTGGACAGCGGCTGCGGCGCAGCGCCCGCCGCGCTCAGCGTGCCTTTCTTCAGCAGTTCCCGGGCCAGCCGCGCACCGACGAATCCGGCGCCGCCGGTCACCACAATCCGCACCATGTCGCCTCCGCGCACGAGCCTAGCCATAAGGTGGGTGAGTCGCGTAGCCAGACGAAGGGGAGAGCGAGATGGACGCAGGCAAGCCGGAGGTCGACTTCCCCGGGGGCGAGCCGCCCACGAAGCTGGAGATCACCGACATCTGGGAAGGCGAGGGCAAGGTCGCGAGCGCAGGCGACACCGTTCAGGTGAACTACGTCGGGGTCGCCTACTCGACCGGCGAGGAGTTCGACGCGAGCTGGAACCGTGGCGAGCCGCTGAGCTTCAGGCTGGGCGCCGGGCAGGTCATCACGGGCTGGGACCAGGGCATCCAGGGAATGAGGGTCGGCGGTCGGCGGCAGCTGATCATCCCGCCGGACCTGGCGTACGGCAACCGCGGCGCCGGGAACGTGATCAGGCCGGGCGAGACGCTCATCTTCGTCTGCGACCTCGTGTCCGCCTAAATTCCTGGCGCCGCGACGCAACCGGCATAGGGGTTCCCGGGGTCTGCAGGTCCGAGGAGGTGGGCCGTGACCGCCGAGCCGGACGACGAGTTCCGTGAGTTCATGCGCGGGCGATGGCCCGCGATGGTGCGGCTCGCGTACGGGCTGACCGGGGACATGGGATACGCGGAAGACGTGGCGCAGGCCGCGTTCGCCCGCGCGTACGCCTCGTGGGGGCGGGTGCGCAGGGCCGGCGACCCCGACGCGTACGTCCGGCGGATCGTGATCAACGAGAACCGGCGGCGGTTCCGCAAGCGGCGGGTGGCCGAGGACCTGTCCGGCGAACCGCCAGAGCCCCGCGGCCCGGACGCCACCGGCCCGGGCAGCGCGCCGGGACCCGAGGAGCGCTCCGCGGTGCTCGACGCGCTGCGCGTGCTCGGACCCAGGCAGCGCGCCGTCGTCGTGCTCCGCTACTGGCTCGACATGTCCGAGGCGGAGACGGCGGCGGCGCTGAACTGCTCGACGGGCACAGTCAAGAGCCAGGCCTCGCGGGCGCTGGCCACCCTCCGCAAGACCGCGATCGTGGAAGGCGTGGAGGGTGACGCGCGATGAGCGAGCTACGCGAGGACCTGGACCGGGCGCTGCGCGCGGTCGCCCCAGGGGCAGCGCCTGTCGAGGAAGCGATACGCCGCGGCAAGGCGATCAGGTTCCGGCGCCGGGCGGCCGTGTTCGCCTCGGCCGTCGCGGGCGCCGTGGTCGTCGCCGTGGCCGTCGGCTACCCGGCGCTCACGAGGGACGCGGCGCCGCCGCCTGCCCCGCAGCCAGCCCAGCATGCGCCGCACCACGACCCGGTGGTCACCGACGGGCCCGCCGGCACCGAACGCGGCGCGCAGGGCATGGTCAGCTCTGACGGCGTGATCGCCGAAGGGCACATCGGCGCCGGCAGCTGGCAGGCCGCGTTCAGCGGCCGCTGCTTTACGACGACGGTGTCGCCGGGCACCTCAGGCGGCGGCAGCGCCCTGGGGGGCGGCTGCGGCGGCCTGCCGTCACCCGGCGCTGATCCCGCGGACTTCCAGACGTTCAGCGACGGGACGACCGAGGCGACTCTGGGCTCGGCCGCGGCCGACGTCACGTACTTCGTCCTCACGTTCACCGACGGGCAGCAGCTCAAGCTGATCCCGGTCAGCTGGCAGGGCATGCGGTACGTCGCGTGGGCCGGCCCGGCCAGCATGACGATCGCCAGCATCACCGCCCATCTCGGCGGTCCCACCTTCGACAGCGGTCAGCAGGCGACCGCGATCCCGTTGAGCCTGCCAGGCAAGCCGCCGATGTTCGGGATATGGCTGCGGGCCGGCCAGCCCGTGCCGCCGCGGGCCACGACGATCATCACCGGGACGGCGGGCGCCCAGTCGTGGGTGGTCACTGCCTACGAAGGTCCCTGGGGCACCTGCTGGACCGACAACCGTGACGGCTCGGGGTGCGCCACGGCCGCCCCGGCCACCACCACGGCGATCCCGGCCAGGAGCGTCCCTGGCTACGCGAAGCTGGTCTACGGTCAGGCCGCCCCCGCCGTGTCCTACCTGGTGGTGACGCTCACCGACGGGCGGACGATGCATGTGCCGGCCGCCGCGCTCGGGGACGAGAAGGTGTTCGCGTTCGCCCTCGCCAGCGGCCAGACGGTTAAGCGCTGGACCGCCTGCGACACGACGGGCAAGCCGCTGACCTCCGGCGGTCTGTGAGGCGGCAACCGCCCTGGGCGCTTGTACTCCAGCCGTAGATCGTGATTGCCCGCGTGGGGTGGGGGTCGGGTACTCGCTCGCCGTGGGAGACTGTCGGCGATGGGTACGGACTATCCGGAGCATCTGCTCGCTCGTGAGCCAGCGCCGCCGTACGATGGGGAAGGCCCGTTCGCCTTGTGGCACTTCAGCGAGGACCCTTCTCTTGGCCGGTTCCGCCCGCATGCGCCGGCCGCGAACCCCGAGGCGCCGCCGCTGGTGTGGGCGGTGGATACCCGGCATGCACCCATGTTCTGGTTTCCGAGGGATTGCCCGCGCGGCTGCATCTGGCCGGTGGCGGCCACCACAGCCGAAGATCGTGAACGGTTCTTCGGGCAGAGCGCTGCGGCCAGGATCCATGTCATGGAGTGCGGCTGGCTGAGGCGCATGCAGGAGTGCCGCTTGTACGCTTACCAGCTGCCGACCGGGCCGTTCCGGCCTCATGAGGTGGGTGGTTACTGGGTCGCCGGCGAGCAGGTGGACGCGATCGGCCAGGTGATCATCGATGATCTCGCAGGCAGGCACGCCACTGCCGGTATCGAGCTTCGGGTAACGCCGTCTATCTGGCCGTTCTGGCGGCAGGTGGCGAACTCGACGGTCGGGTTCAGCGGCTCCCGGCTGCGCAACAGCGCCCCGCACCCGGACCGGCTCGGGTAGCGCACCGCCGCTGCGCGCCTGGCTGGAACGATCTACGGCTGGAGTACTAGGCGGTCTTGCGCGCGACGCCGCACCACATCGTGTCCGTGGCGGAGGCCTCCAGCTCTGACCTGGGACGCCATTTCGAGACCTGAACGATCCCGGGTTCCACCAGGTCCAGCCCGGTGAAGAACTGCGCGACCTCCTCGCGGTTCCGCAGCGTGACTTTCTCGCTGGACCGCTCGTTGTAAGCGCGGGCGAACGCCGCGAGTTCCTCGGGGAAGATGTCGGTCGCCACGTGGGAAAGAACCAGGAAACTTCCCGGCGGAACAGCGTCCATCAGGGAATTAACGATTTCGTAAGGATGGTCGTCATCGGAAATGAACTGCACTATCGCGATGAGCATGATGGCGACCGGCTGGGTGAAGTCCAGCGTGCGCCTTGCCTCCGCGAGGATCACTGCGGGGTCGCGCAGGTCGGCCTCGATGTAGTCCGTCACGCCGGGTGCGCTGCTGGTCAGCAGCGCCTGGGCATGCAGCATGACCACCGGGTCGTTGTCCACGTAGACGACGTGGGACTCGGCCGCGATCTTCTGCGCGACCTCATGGGTGTTGTTTGCCGACGGCAGCCCGGTCCCGATGTCGAGGAACTGCCTGATGCCCTCCTCGCCGGCCAGGTACTCGACCGCACGGGCCAGGAACGCGCGGTTGGCACGGACCGACGAGATCGTGGAGGGAAAGGCCTCAAGGCCAGCCGCCGCGGCCGCCCGGTCGGCCGGGTAGTTGTCCTTGCCGCCCAGCCAGACGTCATAAATGCGAGCGGGGTGCGCTACGGCGGTATTCAGCCGACGGAGCAATTCCTCGCCGTTGGACGACTCGCCGGTCATGGATCTCCCTCTGCGTCTTGATTTCCGGCCGTTCCGAAACACCCAGCAGCATATACCGCCCGCATTGCCCGATTGGCTCCCGGTGTGCTCGGGTGCAGCCGCGTCCGCGGTGCGGCCCGCTGCTAGACGCTGTTGTTCGCCGCGGCGGTCTGCAGCGGCGCCTTCGCCGTGTCTGGCGGCAGCGTGGCCGGGTCGACGAACGTGCTGCCGCCGGGTCCGGCCTCCACGGCCTGGTGCAGCGCGCTGCCCTTCAGGTACTGCGGCCAGGACAGGAACCACATCGTCCAGCCGTTGCCCCAGGCGCCGCTCCGCGGGCTGCCGCCGATCGTGATCGGGTCGCCGGGCACCGCGAGGTTGTAATAGGTCTCGGCGTCGGCGGGGGCCAGGTTCACGCAGCCGTGGCTCACGTTCTCGAAGCCCTGCTGGCCGACCGACCAGTAGGCGTCGTGATAGTAGTCGCCGCTGAACGTGAACCGCACCGACCACGGCACCATCAGGTCGTACCCGGGGCCCTTCATCTCGACCGGGTTTGCCTTCTCGATCGTCAGGTAGCTGCCGTTCGGGGTGTCGTCGCCCGGCTTGCCCGAGCTGATCGGCCAGTTGTACGTGAGCTTGCCGTCGACGTAGATCTTCGTCCGGTGCGCCTTGGTGCTCGCGACCGCGATCACGGACTGGCCGATGCCGAACGTTTGGGTCAGCGTGTGGTGCCCGTAGACGCCTGGCGCGCCCTCGACCCCGTTGAGGTGCCCGGTGAAGCTCACCGTTGTGCCAGCCGGCCAGTAGTCGCGGGGCCGGAAGTAGGCGCAGGTGGCGGCCATGTTGCAGGGATAGTCCCAGTACCAGGAGCCGATCACCGGCTTGGAGGCGGAGACCTGTAGCGCCCGCTCGACCGCGGCCCTGTTCGTGATCCGCTGGCTGAAGTACAAGATGATCGGCATCCCGACGCCGTAGCTCTGGCCCGATCCTTCGAGGATCTTGGTCGTGAACGTCGAGGCCGGCGTCAAGGTGCGGAACGCGGCTGTCTTCGTCACCGTGCTCCCGTTACCCGCGGCGGCGGTCACGGTCACCGTGTAGGACTGCGACACGTTGAGCGCCCACGTGCTGTGCCAGCTCGTGTTCCCGGGCGAGTAGCTGCCGGTTACGGGATCGCCCGCGGTGCGCACGCTGACGTTCTTGAGCGTGCCGCCGGACGCGGTGACCGTGATGCCCTTCGACGGGTCGGCGCCGCGGCTGCCGTTGCCCGGCGTGATCGTCACGGCGGGGCCGGCCGGTGTCGGCTTCGCCGACGGAGCGGCGGCCGCTCCCGTCCCCGTCGCCGACGCCGACGCGCCGCTCGCGGCCGGCAGGGTCGCCAGCGGCCCGCCGCTCGTGCACCCCGCGAGTGCCATGCCAAGCACCGCAATGGCGGCGACGCCCGTCAGCCCGATGCGCCTCATACAGTCAACGTTTCCCGACAATGAAGCGCCTCGAACGTGGTCACCCGGCAAACCTGACGGCTTGCTCCGTCACCGCTCCACCGGGCCGGGCGCCGGCCTAGGCGTGGGCGTAGTCGCTGGCTATCGTGGCGCTGATCGCGGAGATCACCGCCGCGTTCGCCGTCCGGATGCCGAGTTCCCTGTTCTCGTCCAGGCTCGCGACGGAGAAGTTCTCCGAGCCGACGAACACCTGCCGGCCGGACCGCCCCGCGTCGGCGACGACCGCCTTGGCGTGGATGTACAGGGCGCTGCTGCTGTTGGGGAACGTATGGATGTGCACGCCGGCCCGTCGCAGGGCGGCGAAGGCACTGTTCCACTCGCTGTCGGCGGTCATCACCACCGTGACGTCCACGCCGCGCTTCGCGGCGCCCTCGAGCGCCCCGGTCACCGTAGAGTCGTTCATCTCCTCGTTCTCCACGGCGAGCGTGCGGTGCGCCGCGTTGATGACGGCGAGGATCGACGCCTGCGAGTTGGTCGGCGACCAGACCAGGTCAGCGCCCTCTGGCGGGGTGATGCCCTTGCGGGCGAAGTCGGCATTGAACGTCGCGGTGATCGCGGCGATGTCCGCACGGGCGGTGTCGATCACCGCGAAGTCCCTGGTCCCCGGATAGTCGGCGGACACCATGTTGAGGGTCATGATGACCGACGTCTTGCCGTCGACGGTGAGCGTCTTCTGGTGGTACGTGGTGCCCGAGGGCGCCCAGGCCACGTGCACCTTATGCGCCGCCAGGTATGAGTAGGTCGCCGAGTTCCGCGACTTCTCCAGGTGCCGGTCGAGGAGCACCCGCACGTCGACGCCGCGCGCGGCGTCCGCGGTCAGGTCCCGCTCCGCGGTGGCGTCGCGCAGCTCGTACATGGTGAGGTTGACCGACGACCTGGCGCCGGTGATGAGCCGGTAGATCGTGGTGAGCCCGTCGGCGGGCTCTACCAGCAGGCGAAGCGGCCCGGTGCCGATCCCGGCCGGGTGGGCATCGCTCTGAGGGTTATTGGTTGCCTTCGCGCTCGAATGTGCGTTCCTGTGGGTGGCGTGAGAGCTCGCGGGCGGGTCCGCGGACGGAGAGACTGTTACCTTGCAGCCCGTGAGGATCACGAGCGCGCTGGCCACCGCCAGCAACGGCAAACGGTGCATACCGTTCATATCTACCGGCGATTCCGCATCACTAACTCGGGCTGCTCAGCGTGTCACGATGGCCGGTTCCCGTCCGTCATGGAGGAGGACGGATCCCGAAACGAGCGATGAGGCGTAGCTGATGAACGACGACTGGCTGGCCGGCCGGTTCGAGGGAAACCGCGCCAGGCTGGGGGCGATGGCCTACCGGATGCTCGGCTCGGCGAACGACGCGGAGGACGCCCTGCAGGAGGCGTGGATCCACGCCGCCGGGGCGGACTCGGACGCGGTGGCGAATCTGGACGGCTGGTTCACCACGATCGTGGCGCGCGTGTGCCTCGACATGCTGCGCAAGCGCCGGGCGCGCCCCGAGGAGCCGACCGGGGCGGACATCGAGCCCGGTGCGTTCGCGGCCCCGGCCCCCGCCCAGGCCGGGCCCGCACCCGGCCCCGAGCAGGAGGCGGTGCTCGCCGATTCGGTCGGCCTCGCGCTGCTCGTGGTGCTCGACAGGCTGGCGCCTGCGGAACGGGTGGCGTTCGTGCTGCACGACATGTTCGGCGTGCCGTTCGGGGAGATCGCGGGGATCACCGGGCGCTCGCCGGACGCGGCGCGGCAGCTGGCCAGCCGGGCGCGGCGGCGGGTGCGCGGCGAGGACACGGCGGCGACGGGCGACGCCGCGTCCGGCGAGCGGCTGGCCAGGCAGCGGACCGTCGCCGAGGCGTTCCTCGCCGCGTCAAGGGCCGGGGACCTGACGGCGCTGCTCGCGGTGCTGGACCCGGACGTGGTGCTGCACGCGGACCCGGCGGCCGTGCCGCCCGGGTTCCCGGCCGTCCTCGAGGGCGCCGAGGCGGTCGCGCGCGGCGCGCGGACCGCCGCCGCGCGGTCCCGCAGGTCCGCCGTGGCGCTGATCGACGGCGTGCCGGGGATCGTGTGGGCGCCGCGTGGGCGGGTGGTCGTCGCGCTGGCCTTCAGCTACCGCGAGATGAGGATCTCCGGCATCGACATCATCGCCGACCGCGGGAGGCTCGACGCGCTGGAACTGTCCGTGCCCGATTAGGGCACGAGCAGACGGCGCAGCAGCTCCTCCACCGCCACGCGGCCCTCCGCCAGGGCCGCCTGCGGGTCGTCGGCGCGGGCGATCACGATCGCCATCTCGTCGATCGCCGCCAGGATCATGTGCGCGAACGCGCTGACGAGGTGCGGCGCGAGATGCCCGGCGTCCGCGGCCGCCTGCAGCAGGGCCCGGGTCTGGCCGTACGCGCCCTCCTCGCTCATGGTCCGCCAGCGCTCCCAGCCGAGCACGGCCGGCCCGTCGGTCAGGATGATCCGCTGGATAACCGGGTCGCCGGCGAGGTCGATCCACTTCAGCGCGCCAGCGTGCAGTACCTCCACCGGGTCCCGGACGCTGGTGATCGCCGCCGTCATGTCGGCCGAGATCCGCTCGTCGACGCTTTCCACCACCGCCTCGAACAGCGCGTCCTTGCCGGCGAAGTGGTGGTACAGCGCGCCGCGGCTGACCCCAGCCGCCGACAGCACCGCCTCAATCGAGGTGTCCTCGTACCCGCGCTCGGCGAACAGCCGGGTGGCGACCTCGATGAGCTGCTCGCGGGTGGCGCGCCCCTGCGCGGCCCGCTTGCTCGTGCTGATAGGCGACGGCTCGGTCATGAGATCCATTTGTACCTGGGTTTAGGCGCTGCTGAGAGCGTTCCCCGCATCGCTCCCCATCACACTCGTTGACAGACCGACCATCGGTATGTATCTAATAGACCGACAGTCGGTCTGGAACTGAGGGAAGGTTACCATGGACGTCAGCACTTTCATCGCCCGTCGCCGCTCCCTGCCCGCCGAGGGCGGCGAGATCGCCTACACCGAGTTCGGCGACGCGGGCGCGCCCGCCGCCCTGTTCGTGCACGGGCTCGCCACCGGCGGCCTGATGTGGCGGCACGTCATCGAGCAGCTATCCGGCACGACCCGGTGCATCGCCATCGACCTGCCCGCGCACGGCGGCACTCCCGCTCGTGCCGACATGTCGGTAGCGGCGATGGCGGAGGTCCTCGCGGAGCTGTGCGGCGGCCTCGGGCTGGGCCAGGTCGATCTCGTGGGCAACGACACCGGCGGGGCCATCTGCCAGATCTTCGCCGCCCGCTACCCCGGCGGCCTCCGCTCGCTCACCCTGACGAACTGCGACACCGACGGCAACTTCCCGCCGCCTGAGTTCGCGCCCATGGTCGAGCTCGCCAGGCAGGGCAAGCTCGCCGAGGGGTTCGCCGGCGTCGCCGCCGGCCCCGCCTCCCGGGCGGCTGGCCCGCTCGCGGGCCTCTACAACGATCCCGCCAGGGTGCCCGACGAGGTCTGGCGCGAGTACTACGGCGGGGGTCTCGACCGCGCGCGGGACGTCGAGCGGATGATGGCCGCCTTCGACCCTGCGGACCTGGCGGCGGCCACCCCGGGCCTGCGCGCGCTGCGGGTCCCGACGCTGATCGTCTGGGGGACCGCCGAGGATAGCAACTTCGGCGTCAAGTGGGCGTATCAGCTGCGCGAGATGATCCCGGGCGCGCGGGACGTCATCGAGGTGGACGGCGCGAAGCTGCTGTTCCCTGAGGAACGTCCTGGCGACCTCGTCCCGCGCCTGCGGGAGTTCTGGGGCCGCTGACCGGGCCGCTGTCGGGGCTGCTCACTGGGGCGGGCCTCAGTCCCTGAAGACCTCGTCGGTGAACCACCGCCACAGGCGCGGGATGCCGTCCTCGCGGCGCACCGTGGGGGTGTACCCGAGCAGCTCGTGCGCCAGGTCGTAAGAGGCGAAGTTGCGGCCTACCTCGCCGGCGCGCCGTGGCCGGTACTCGATCGGGTGGCCAGGCTTCCCCGCGGCGCGCCGGCATAGGTCGGCGAGCTCGGTGAGGGTGGTCTCGACGCCCGAGGCGGCGTGCAGCACCGTGCCGCCTGGCACCCGGTCGCTGCCCAGCGCGAGCTGCAGGGCATTGGCGATGTCGTCGACGTGCACGTAGTCGCGGGACGCCGTGCCGTCGCCGTAGATGAGCAGCGGAACGCCGGAGTGCAGCGACTCGAAGTAGACGTTGATCACGCCGCGCTTGCGGGCGCACCAGGGACCGTAGACGTTGCCGAACCTGATGGCGACCGTGCGGATCCCGTAGGTCTTGGCGAACGCGTGCGCGTATCCCTCGCCGGCCAGCTTGCTCGCCCCGTAGGGGGAGATGGGCTTGGGCAGCGACCGCTCGCTGACCGGCGGCGTGGCGTCGCCGATGAGCGCCCCGCCGGTGGAGGCCTGCACGACGTTCGTGACGCCGCCGCGCCGCGCGGCGTCCAGCACGCGGAACGTGCCGACCACGTTGGCCTCGAAGTTCGCCACAGGATCGGCCACCGAGCCGACCACCGAGCCGGCCGCGGCCAGGTGGATGATCGCGGTCATGCCGCGCAGCGCGTCGTCGAGGGTGTCGGCGTCCCTGATGTCGCCCTTGACTAGCTCGGCGTCCACGCCGGCCAGGTGCGCGGGGTCGCCGGTGGACAGGTTGTCAAGCACGCGGACCCGGTGGCCGCTCGCCACCAGCCGCCGGACCAGCGTCGCGCCAATGAAACCGGCCCCGCCGGTCACCAGGACTT
>Ga0070698_100002428_pt1 | contig 20536 bp, 20 predicted proteins | sample KBSK1502metaG_FD_65477 | JGI IMG/M metagenome (GOLD analysis project Ga0070698, IMG submission 65477) | Corn, switchgrass and miscanthus rhizosphere microbial communities from Kellogg Biological Station, Michigan, USA - KBS K1-50-2 metaG | ecosystem: Host-associated > Plants > Roots >...
CGGCGGGCGGACCGGCTTGGGGTCGGCCGGCCGGTCCCTTGTGATGGGCGCCCCCCGGACCGAGGTCCGGGCCGGGGGGATACGGGCCGGGGGGGTACGGGCCGGGGGGGTACGGGCCGGGGGGGTACGGGGGGGCGGGTAGCCCCCCCGTGATCGGGGGGTTCCGGGGGGTCGCCCCCCCGGGCCAGCACTATCTCGGCGGCCGCTCTGCGGCCTGCGGGTGGGGTCCTGCGGTGTCACGGGGTGAACCCGGGAACGTTGATCGCGGCCTCGGCCTTGGACGGCTTGCCGGTGACGATCTTCCCGGTTTTCAGGTCGATGAAGCCCAGGTGCGGGTTCGGCCGCATGCCGAGCTGCTCGGCTTCCTTCGCGATCGCGGCCGGGTTGGACGCCTGCGCGACCTGGTTGGTGAGGATCTGCTCCTGGCGGGCCAGGTTGGCGTTCTGCTCCTGCAGGTTCGTGATCCGGAACGCCCCCTGGGCGAGGGTGGTGCTGATCACAAGCAGCGAGACCAGGGCGCCGCCGAGCAGCCCGACGAGCAACAGGATGAACGGCATCCGCGGCGAGCGGGACCGCGGCCTGGCGCCGGCCAGCCGTGCGGGTCTGGCGCCCGGCGCCTGGACCGGCCGGGTGTGGCGGGGAGCGGTGACCTGGCCGGCCCGGGGAGTCTTCGGGCCGGGACGGGGAGTCTTCGGGCCGGGACGGCGGGCCGGGGCCTGCCGGGGGGAGCCGGGGGTCCGCGGCTGGGTGTCAATGGCCATGTCTGTGCCCCCTTGGGTCATGCTGCTGGCCTGATGCGCTCGGCGGCCCGCAGCCGGGCGGAGGCTGCGCGCGGATTGCCGGTGACTTCTTCGCTGTCGGGGCGCTCGGCGCCCCTGGTGAGCAGGCGGAACTGCGGCGTGGCCGCGCTGGCCGGCACGGGCAGGCCGGGCGGCGTCTGGTCGGTGGACAGCCGGACGAGCTCCTGCTTGACGATGCGGTCCTCGAGTGAGTGGTAGGCCAGCACCACGACCCGGCCGCCGACGGCCAGCACGGCCAGGGCGGCGGGCAGCGCCCGGCGCAGCGTGCCGAGTTCGTCGTTCACCTCGATCCGCAGGGCCTGGAAGGTGCGCTTGGCCGGGTTGCCGCCGGTGCGCCGGGTGGCGGCCGGGATCGCGTCCTTGACGATCGCGCTCAGCCGCTGCGTCGAGGTGATCGGGGCGCGGGCACGCTCGCGGACCACCGCGTCGGCGATCCGGCGGGCGAACCGCTCCTCGCCGTAGTCGCGCAGGACCCGGGCGAGTTCGGCGGCCGGGTAGCCGTTGACCACGTCGGCGGCGGTGCGCTCGGCGGTGCGGTCCATCCGCATGTCCAGCGGCGCGTCCTGGGCGTAGGCGAAGCCGCGCCCGGGGTCATCGAGCTGCGGCGAGGACACGCCCAGGTCGAACAGCAGGCCGAGCACGCGGTCCGGGGCGATGGTCCCGGCGTCGGCGGCGGCGGCCAGGATGGCGGGGATCTGGTCGTACCTGGCGTGCCTGAGGGTGACCCGGTCGGCGTAGGGAGCGAGCAGGTCACCGGCCGCCTCGATCGCGGCGACGTCGGCGTCGATGCCGACCAGGAGCAGGCCGGGGCAGGCCTCGAGCAGGGCGCGGGCGTGGCCGGCCCGGCCGAGCGTGGCGTCGACGAGCACCGCGCCCTCGGCGGCCAGGGCGGGTGCGAGCAGGGCGGTGACACGGCCGGCCAGCACCGGTATGTGCCTGTCCCTGTCCACGCGTCCCCCTCCCTGGTCGTTGCGGTGGTTGTTGTTCGCGGAGCGTTCCTGCCCTCCGGCCGGCCCCATCCGCTCGCGCTGCCGGCTGGCACCGGGGAAGTGATGCCAGCAGGGAGCGGCGGATGGGGGCCGGCGCGCGAGAGCTACAGGATCCCGGGGAGCACCTCCTCGGCGGCATCGGCGAACGAGTCCTCCTGCGCGGCGAGATAGGTCTCCCACGCTTGCGCGTCCCAGATCTCCAGCCTGGTGTTCGCGCCGATCACTACGCAGTCCCGCTGCAGCCCGGCGTAGGCGCGCAGGGCGGGCGGGACGGTGATCCTGCCCTGCTTGTCGGGCAGTTCGTCCGACGCGCTGGCGAAGAACACCCGGCTGTAGTCGCGGACCGCCTTGGCCGTCACCGGCGCGGTGCGCAGCGCCTCGGTGATCCGGGCGAACTCCTCCGGCGGGAAGACGTACAGGCAGCGCTCCTGCCCCTTGGTGATCACCAGTCCCCCAGCGAGCTCTTCTCGGTATTTCGCGGGCAGGATCAGCCGGCCTTTCTCGTCCAGCCGCGGGGCGTGAGTGCCGAGGAACATCGGCCCTCACCTCCCACTGCCTATCCTCCACCGCGCTCCACTGTACCCCACATTTCCCCACCGTCAACGCTTAAAACGCCGTGACCGCCCCCTCTCCCCCACTGAAGCGGCTGGTCACGGCGGTGGGGAGGAGTGGAGCAAGAGATGGAGCGAAGTGGAGGGCGGGGCCCGGGCGCCACCGTGCCGGCGTCGCCGATGGGCGGAAAACCCGGCCCGTTCGGAATCAATGGGTTTCAAGTGATCTGGCGGGCCGGACGAGACCCTTCGGGGCAGGCCGAAAGGAGCGAGAGTTTTCGCCCCCGTCGCGCGTTTGGCGAAGAAAGACGTACTGTAGCCCTACGACAGCTTGGCGGGAGTGGTCCAGGACGGGGATGCCCGGCGAGCTAGTGGTGCGCGCCAGCGCCTTCGAGGAGGCCATGTGGTACTGGACACCGGGCGGCAGACGGGGAGCCCGATCGATGATCTAGTCCCGGCGGCTCGCCGGATCGGCAAGGCGATCGAGTCCGTGATCGAGGGCAAGCGGGACGCGATCCAGCTCACCCTGGCCGTGCTGCTCGCTGAGGGGCACCTGCTCATCGAGGACGTGCCCGGCGTCGGCAAGACGATGCTGGCCAAGGCGCTGGCCCGGGCGATCGACGGTAGCGTGCGGCGGGTGCAGTTCACGCCGGACCTGCTGCCGAGCGACATCACCGGGGTGAGCGCCTACAACCAGGAGCGGCGCGAGTTCGAGTTCAAGCCGGGACCGGTGTTCGCCAACATCGTGCTCGGCGACGAGATCAACCGGGCCTCGCCCAAGACGCAGTCGGCGCTGCTCGAGTCCATGGAAGAACGCCAGGTCACGGTGGACGGCACCACGTACGCGCTGCAGCCGCCTTTCATGGTGATCGCCACCCAGAACCCGGTGGAGATGGAAGGCACGTACCCGCTGCCCGAGGCGCAGCGGGACCGGTTCACCGCGCGCATCTCCCTGGGCTACCCGCCGCCCCTGGCCGAACGGGAGATGCTCGACACGCACGGCTCCGCCTCCCCGCTGGACCAGCTGCGGCCGGTCGCGCGGGCGAGCGACGTGCAGGAACTGGTCCTCGCGGTGCGCAAGGTGCTCGTGTCCGACCAGGTCAAGGACTACATCATCAGCCTGGCCAACGCCACGAGGACCTCGCCCGAGCTGCGGCTCGGCGCCTCGCCGCGGGCCACCCTGCACCTGCTGCGGGCCAGCCGGGCCTGGGCCGCGCTGGACGGCCGGGACTACGTGATCCCCGACGACGTGCAGCGGCTGGCCAGGCCGGTGCTCGCGCACCGGCTGCTGCCCACCGCGGAGGCCATCGTGGAGCGGCACCTGCCCGAGCACGTGGTGGACCGGATCGTCGCCCAGCTTCCCCTGCCGCGGCGGTGAGCTTACGGGAGGAGGGTCATGCCGGGGCTGTTCAGCTCGCTGACCACGCGCGGCCGGTCGTTCATGGCCGCGGGCGGGGCGGCCATGGTCTGCGGGCTGGCCATACCAGAGCCCGACCTGGTCCGGGTCGGCGCCCTGCTCGTCGTCTTGCCCGCGGTGTCCTCGCTGACCGCCCGCCGGGCCAGGTACCGGCTGTCCTGCGTCCGCAGGCTCGATCCGCCCCGGGTCCCGGCCGGCCAGTCCGCCACCGTGACCGCGCGGGTGGAGAACGTCTCGCGGCTACGCACCGGCGTGCTGCTGGCCGAGGACATCACCCCGTACACGCTGGGCAGCAGGCCGCGGTTCGTGCTGGACGAGATCGAGCCGGGCGGGCACAGGGAGCTCAGCTACCAGATCCGTTCGGACACGCGGGGCAAGTTCACCATCGGCCCGCTCCGGGTCCGCGTCGCGGACGCCTTCGGGCTGGTGGAGATCAGCCGGTCGTTCAGCGCCACCAGCACGCTCGTGGTCACGCCGAAGATCTACCCGCTGCCGCGGGCCAGCGCGCCGAGCAGCTGGCTCGGCGAGGGCGACGGCGGGATGCGGACGATCTCGGCCATCGGCGAGGACGACGCGGCGCCGCGGCAGTACCAGGACGGGGACGGGCTGCACCGGGTGCACTGGCGGTCCACCGCGCGGTACGGCCAGCTGATGGTCCGCCGCGAGGAACACCAGTGGCGCAACAGCGCGTCGGTGTTCCTCGACACCCGGCGCTCGGCGCACGCGGGCAGCGGGCCCGCCTCGACGTTCGAGTTCGCGGTCAGCGCGGCCGCCTCGATCGGCGCGCACCTGTCCGGCGAGGGCTTCCGGGCCAGGCTCATCACCGACGCCGGCGAGATCGCCCCGCGGGGCACCTTCCAGGACACCCTGCTCGACATGCTGGCGGTCATCACCCCGTCGCGCGCCCTCACCTTCAGGACCGGCACGTCGTCGCTGGCCAGCGTGGGCGGCCAGCTGATCGCGGTGGTCGGGCGGCTGTCCGCGGCGGACGCCAGCCAGCTGGCCGCGAGCAGGCGGGGGAACGCCCCGGCGATGGCGCTGCTGCTCGCCGTCTCCGCGTGGGCGACGGACGGGATCGCCGAGGACACGGCGCGGACGGCGGAGATCCTGTCGGCCGCGGGCTGGCGGGTCGCCGTGGCCAGCGCCAGCACGCCGCTCGAGGCCGCCTGGCAGCAGATGCACCGGCCCGCGGACCGGCCGCTGCCGGTCGGCGGTGTCGGCCCGGGAGGCTTTGGCTCAGGAGGCTTTGGCTCAGGAGGCTTTGGCTCAGGGGGTGAGCTGCCATGACGCAGAACGCCCGGATGACGGTGACGACCGCGGTAGCCTGCGTGCTCACCTCCGCCGCGCTGCTTCCGCTCTACCAGAACGCCTTGTGGTTCTTCCTCGCGGCCGGCGCGGTGATCACGGTCGCGTCGGCCGGGGCGCTGACCCGGCTGCGCACGCTGCCCGCGGCGGTCTGCGTGGCGGCCTGCGTCGTGGCCCTGGTGCTGTACCTGAACATGATCTTCGAGGCCCGGCACTCGTGGCTGCTCGTGATCCCCACGCCGAACTCGGTGGTCCGGCTGTGGGACCTGGCCGGCACCGGGATGCACGAGGCCAACCGGTACGCCCCGCCGGCGCCGAACCTGTCCGGCCTGCTGCTGCTGGCGGCCGGCGGGGTGGGCATCACCGCGGTGCTGGCCGACCTGATCGCGGTGCGGCTGCGGTCCACCGCGCTGGCCGGGCTGCCGCTGCTCGTGCTGTTCACCGTGCCGGTGATGATGAACGCGCAGCACGACCAGTTCGAGGCCGGCCTGGTGTTCTGCGTGGGCGGGGCGGGATACCTGGCCATGCTCAGCGCCGACGGCCGGGAACGGATCCGGGTCTGGGGCCGGCTGGTCTCGCTGTGGCGGTCCGGACCGCGGTACTCCGCCCCGTTCGACACCGACCCGCACTCTGGCGCGCCGATCCGGGTGCGCGGGCGGGGGCACGGCCCGGATACCCGCGCGCTGGCCGCCGCGGGGCGCCGGATCGGGCTCGCCTCCGTCGTGCTGGCGCTGTGCGCGCCGCTGCTCGTGCCCGGCCTGCACGCGAGCAAGCTGTTCTCCTCCGGGCCTGGCATCGGCGGCACCGGCGGAGGCGCCAGCGCGTCCCTGTCGCTGTCCAGTGCCCTGCAGCAGGCCGTGCAGCAGCTGCACGAGGGCCGCCCGGCCACGGTGTTCACGTACACGACCAGCGCCTCGGCCGTCCAGCAGCAGAACGACGCGGAGTACTTCAGGCAGTACGTGTTCGACACCCTGGGGAATGACGGCTGGGAGGTCAAGGACTACGTGGCCGGCTCGGTGCCGATCGCGAAGATCGGCGATCCCGACGGGCTGAAAGACACCACGTCGGCCCAGACGGTGACCACGACGATCAACGTCAGCCAGGACTTCCCCACCCCGGACGGACAGCCGACGTTCATGCCGCTGCCCTATCCGGCCATCCACATCTCCGCGCCTGGCAAATGGCAGTCCGACCCTGACCTCATGGTCTACTCCACCAGCGACGCCCTCGCCGGCCGGTCCTACTCGGTGGCGAGCGTCCTGCTGGACCCGACTCAGCAGCAGCTGAAGGCGGTGCCCGGGCTGGTGAAGACGCCGGCCCTGCAGGCGGACCTCGAGCTTCCCACGTCGTACCAGACGACGGCGCTCAAGCGGCAGGCGGAGCGCAACACGGCCGGCCAGACCACCGAGTTCGGCAAGGTGGACGCGCTGGCGAACTGGCTCTCCAGCCCGCAGTTCGGTTACAGCCTCGGCGTGTCCACGTTCAGCAGCGCGTCCAGCCTGCTGAGCTTCCTGACCAAGGGCAAGAGCGGCTTCTGCGTGCAGTACGCCTACGCGATGACCGTGCTGACCCGCCTGCTCGGCATCCCGGCCAGGTTCGTGATCGGCTACACGGCGGGCACCCGGCTCAAGACCGGCAGCTACGAGGTCAAGAACGTCGACGCGCACGCGTGGACCGAGGTGTTCTTCCCGACCCTGGGCTGGGTCCGCTTCGAGCCCACCCCGGCCGGCCAGGGCACCGCGGCCCCGCCGAACTATATGCTCAGCGGGTCGGGACAGGGCTCGAACGCCGTGACCGACCCCGTGGTCAAGGGCACCCAGAAGCCGCAGCCCGGCCTGCCGGGCGCCTCGCCAAGGAACACGCACATCCCCGACGCCCTCGGGCCGTCGGCGGGCGCGGCCGGCGGACGGAGCCAGACGCCGTGGACCGCGGTGGCGCTGGCGGTGATCGCCGCGATCGTGCTTGGCTTCGGCCTGGTCGCGGTCGTGGCCCCGCCCGCACGGCGGGCGCTGTCCGCGCACCCCGCCGAGGCCGCCCGCCGCCGCATGCCGCTGAGCTCGGCCGTCGCCATCTTCGCCGCCGCGGGCGCGCTGACCGCCCTGGCCCTGTACCGGCTGCTGTCGCGGACGGCCGGCCTGAACCTCACGTCCGGCTGGGCCACCGTCGGCATCGTGTTCGGCGCCACCGCGGCGGCCGCGCTGATCGCCCCGGCCACGTTCCGCCTCATCGTGCGCCGCTGGCGCTGGATGCGGGCCCGCGACGACGCCAGCCGCGCCCACGCCGCCTGGCGTGAATTCCACGACGACCTCGCCGACTTCGGCATCGCGAGCCGGGCCAGCGAGCCGCCCCGCACGCTGGCCGCCCGGGTCACCACCACGCTGCCCGAGCCCGCCGCCGCCGCCGTCACCCGGCTGGCGCTGGCCGAGGAGCGGGCCTGCTACGCCGCCAGCCCGACCGAGTCGCTGCACCTGCGCCGCGACGGCACCACCGCACGCCGCGGGCTCGCCGCCACCGCCCGCCGCACCACCCGCGTGCGCGCGACCGTGTTCCCCGCCTCGATGATGACCACCCTGGCCGAGACCTCGGCCCGCATCCCCGAGCGCAGGCTGCGCCGGCGCTGACGCCGCGGCGCGGCCGCTACATCCTGCGGTCGCCCTCCTGCCGGCGGCGCCACCGCTCTTCCATCCGCTCCATCATGCGGGCGCGCCTGGTCTGCCCAGAACGTCGCTGTGCCGAACCGCTGCGGCCCGAACCGCTGCGGCCCGAACCACCGGGGCCGGACCTGGCCTTCGGCTTCGAGCGTGCGGACCGGACCCTGGCCAGGTGCCTGCGCCAGCTCACCACCGCCCAGACCAGCGACAGCACCAGGATCGCCGCCCCGGCGGCCACGAGGTACACACGGTGAGTGACCACCCCGGCCGCGATCAGGCCAGCACCGACGACGACGCCGATGAGGGCCTGCGCCAGCTTGCGCTTATAGTGCACACGCGGATCCCTGGAGCGCACGAGACGCCCGAACTTCGGATCCTCCCGGTAGAGCGCTTGCTCGATCTGCTCTAGCTGGCGCTGCTCGTGTTCAGAGAGCGGCACGACGCCTCCCATTAAAACCCTTGCGCCCGGCACGTGTGTGGTGACCCCTTCACCTCACATACCCGGTTCAATTTCCAGAATACGAGCGTTGACACGCACCTTGGAAGGGCGGACCCCCCAGCGGGTCAGAAACCGCCCTCAACGGGCGGGTCCGGCTCCTTTACCAGGGCCGCCGGGCGGATCGCGGCGGCCCCGAACCGGCTGACGATCTTGTCGAGCGCGTGCTCCGCCTCCCGCCAGCCCACCGGCCGGTCGTCGAAGGTCAGCTGGGAGTTCGCGCTACCCACCGGGACCAGGCCGGATACCCGGACGCCGACGAGCCGCAGCCGTGCGCCGGGGTCGAGACCGGCCGACTCGTACAAGGCGCAGGCTGTGGCGTAAATCTCACGAGCCACGTCGGTCGGGTAGGCCAGGGTCTTGGACCGCGTCATCGTCTTGAAGCTGGCCAGCCGGAGCTTGACCGAGACCGTACGGGCCGCGTAGCCGCCCGCTCGCAGGCTGTGCGCCGTCCGCCCGGACAGCTTCAGCAGCTCCCGCCTGATCCGCTCCGGGTCGTCGATGTCGGCGGCGAAGGTCTCCTCGGCGCCGATGCTCTTCTCCGCCACGTGCGGCGTCACCCGGCGCTCGTCCCGGCCCCAGGCCAGGGCGGCCAGGTGTGATCCCTGCGCGGCCCCCAGTTCGTGCTGCAGCGTGGCGAGCGGGGTGTGCGCGATGTCCGCCACCGTGCGCAGGCCCAGCCGGGCCAGCACCTCCCCGGTCCGCTCCCCGACGCCCCAGAGCGCCGAGGCCGGCAGCGCGTGCAGGAAGTCGAGCACGCCCGCGCGCGGCACCACCAGGAGCCCGTCCGGCTTGCAGCGGGCGGACGCGATCTTGGCCACGAACTTGGCCGGCGCGACCCCGACGGAGCAGGTGAGGCCCTGCTGCCGGGCGACCTCGGCCCGCAGGTGCGCGGCGATGGCGGCGGGCGGCCCGAGGCGCCGCAGCGCGCCGGAGACGTCGAGGAAGGCCTCGTCGAGCGCGAGCGGCTCCACCTCGGGCGTGACCGTGCCGAAGATCGCCATGACCTCCCTGGACACGGCGGCGTACAGCCGGTGCCTGGGGGGCACGAACACCGCCCGCGGGCACATCCGCTGGGCCCGGCCCACCGGCATCGCCGAGCGCACCCCGAACGCGCGGGCCTGGTAGGACGCGGACAGCACCACGCCCCGGCCGCTGGTCCCGCCCACGATGACCGGCTGGCCCGCCAGTTCGGGCCGGTCCCTGACCTCCACGCTCGCGTAGAACGCGTCCATGTCCACGTGCAGGATGTGGCAGCCGGTGTCGTCGGGATGTGCGCCGGCGCCCATGACGGTCAGCGGTGGCCGAGCACGTGCAACTGTGCGGCGATGTCGCGCAGCGGCGGGGTGGTCGCGGCAGCCGCCTCGAGCGCGCGCAGCGCCTCGGTCCCGCCGGCCCCGCCCGCGTCCCCGTCGAGCAGCGCGCCGGGCACGAGCCCGCTGAAGATCCGCAGGCCATGCGCCTCCCCCGGCCGCAGCCCGGCCGCCTCGATCAGCGCGGTGAGCGCGGGCAGCGTGAATCGCCGGGGCGGTTCGGCCGCCGTATGGCCCTCGAGCAGCTGCCGGGCCTCGGCGAACCGGCCGGCCAGCGCCCGGTGCAGGACGGCGGCTACCGTGTTGGCGGCGAGCACGCTCACCGTGGCCGACGGCCGCAGCACCGCGGCGATCGCGGTCATCGCGTCGGCCGGCGAGTCGACGTACTCGAGCACGTTGTGGCAGATGACGAGGTCCGCCGCCTTCGCGCCGACCACGCCGTCCAGGCTGGCCGCCTCGCCCTGGACCGCGGTCAGCCGGGCGCCCGCCTCGGCGGCCCGCCGCTGCGCGGCCGCCAGCGCGTCCGGGCTCGGGTCGACCACGGTGACGTTGTGTCCCAGGGCGGCGAACGGCACCGCAAGCCCGCCGGTTCCGCCGCCCACGTCGACGATGTCCAGCGCCTCCCGGCCGCTCTCGGCCACCCGGGCGGAGGCGATACCCCGTAGCACGTCCCAGACCACGCCTATCCGGGGGGGTCGGGGGGGGTCGTCCCCCCCGGCCATGCCCATCCGGGGGGGTCTGGGGGGGTCGTCCCCCCCGGCCAGCACAGCCCGGACGCCGTCGCGCCTGAAGTCTGCCGCCACGCCAGCCTCCTTCCAGGAGTCCAATGTAGTGCTGTGCTGGCCCCGGGGGGGCGACCCCCCGGGATCCCCTCGGCACGGGGGGGCTGCCCGCCCCCCCGTACCCCCCCGGGCCCCCGATGGGGGCCGATTACGTTCCGTACCGGAACGGGTGAACTTACGTGACCGGTACTACGTTATACAGCCGTGCGGAACTCTCAGATTCTTCTTTACGCCACCTGCCGGCAATTCCAGCGCGCCTGCAGCCCGCCACCGTATGCTCTTCGCCATGGCTGAGCACCTCGAGTTGCCTCGCCCCTGGCGGCTGATGCTGACCGCAGGATGGAACCTGGCCGAGTCCCTCGGCCTTCCCGTCGCCGGGTACTTCGTGGGCGTCGGGCTCGGTGGCCGGGACGCGGGCATGCTGGCCGCGACCGGCGTGGTCTGGCTCACCGTGATCGGCCGCAAGGTCGTCACCCGCAGCGTCCCCAGCCTGCTCACCATCTCGGCCCTGGTGCTCACCCTGCAGACGGCCGTGGTGATCGTCACCGGCAGCGTGCTGTTCTTCCTGCTCCAGTTCCCGCTGGCCAACCTCGGCCTGTGCGTGCTGTTCGCGCGCACCGCGCCGACCCGCAAGCCGCTGGTCGCCCAGCTGGCCGCCGAGGTCGTCGCGCTGCGCCAGCCGTCCGCCCATCACCCCGGGCTGCACCGGTTCTTCCAGGGCGCGACCTGGCTGTGGGCCGGGATCTTCTTCGCGTCCACCGTGGGCCTGGCCGTGCTGATGGCGTTCGAGACGGTCAAGGTGTTCCTCCTCCTCACCACCGCCGTCACCATCGGCGGCGTGGTCGCGGGCACCGGCCTGTCGGCGTTCTGGTTCGTCCGGGTGCTGCGCCGCTCCGGCCTGCGCGTCCGCTTCGCCCAGCCCTAGAGGTTGAGGCCGGGGTCGGGCTGCAGGGAGGGCTTGAGGCCGGCGATGCGGGCCAGGAGGCCGTTGACGAACGCGGGCGAGGCGTCGGTGGACAGGTCGCGGGCCAGCAGCACGGCCTCGCTGATCGCCACGGCGTCGGGCACATCCTCGGCCCAGAGCAGCTCGTAGACGCCGATCCGCAGCACGTTCCTGTCCACGGCGGGCATCCGGTCCAGGGTCCAGCCCTCGGCGTACTTCGAGATCAGCTCGTCGATGCGGGCCGCGTGCACGGTCACGCCGCGGACCAGGTCCGCAGCGTAAGGGGCCACCGGCGGACTGCCCAGCGTGATGCGCTCGGCGAGCAGGTCCAGGACCGGGACGCCGCGCAGTTCGGCCTCGAAGAGGATGTCCAGGGCCCGCTTGCGCGCTTTGCTACGCGCGGGGGGCATGAGCGAGCCAAAGGGGCGCCGGCACCGACTGGAGACACCGCATCAGGCGCGGCCGAGGTACTGGCCGGTCCTGGTGTCGACCTTGATCTTCTCGCCGGTGGAGATGAACAGCGGCACCTGGATGGTCGCGCCGGTCTCCAGGGTGGCGGGCTTGGTGCCGCCGGTAGAGCGGTCGCCCTGGACGCCGGGGTCGGTCTGGCTGATGGTGAGCTCGACGGCGGCCGGCAGGTCCACGTACAGCGGGGTGCCGTCGTTGAAGGCCACCGTGACGGTCTGCTCCTCGAGCAGGTAGTTCGCCGCGTCCCCGACCACCGACGCGGGCACCCGCGGCTGGTCGTAGTCCTGCGTGTCCATGAACACGAAGTCGGCGCCCTCGCGGTAGAGGTACTGCATCTCGCGCCGGTCCACGGTGGCCACGTCCACCTTGACGCCGGCGTTGAAGGTCCGGTCGACGACCTTGCCCGACGTGATGTTCTTCAGCTTGGTGCGCACGAAGGCGCCGCCCTTGCCCGGCTTGACGTGCTGGAACTCGACGACGGTCCAGAGCTGGCCGTCGAGGTTCAGCGCCATTCCGTTCTTCAGGTCGTTGGTGGTGGCCACGTTAAGTCTCCAGGTTAAAGAACGAGAAGTTCTCTCGTCGTAGTCGTGAGGAGGCCGGTCCCGTCGGCCCCCACGACAAGGACGTCCTCAATCCGGACACCGCCCCTGCCGGGCAGGTAGACACCAGGCTCGACGGTGACTGGAACCCGGCTTGCGAGTTTACCCGTTCTGGCGTACCCGATCGTCGGCGCCTCGTGCACCTCGAGGCCCACGCCGTGTCCCAGCCCGTGCTGGAAGTGGTCGCCGTGCCCGGCGTCGCGGATCAGGTCGCGGGCGGCCGCGTCCACGTCGCCGACGTCGGCGCCCGGCCGGGCGGCGTCCAGGCCGGACCGCTGCGCCGTCGCGACCAGCTCGTAGATCTCCCGCTGCCAGCCCGCGGGTTCGCCGAGCGCCACGGTCCTGGTCATGTCCGCGTGGTAGCCGCCGTACAGCGCGCCGAAATCCATCGTGATCAGGTCGCCGCGGCGGACCGGCCGGTCGGTCGGCGAGTGGTGCGGGATCGCGCCGTTCGGCCCGCTGGCCACGATGGTGTCGAAGGCCGGCCTCTCGGCGCCCAGGTGGGCCATCCGCGCGTCCAGCGCCGCCGCCAGCTTGCGCTCGGTCAGACCGGGCCTGATCAGCGAGAACACGTCGGCGATGGCCTGGCAGCTGATCCGGCAGGCGGTCCCGAGCAGCTCGAGCTCGGACGGATCCTTGACCGTCCGCAGTTCCTCTATTTTTGTGCCGAACGGGATGAGTTCCACGCCCTCGGCTTTGGCCGCGAGCGCCGCGTGGCGTTCGACGGTCATCTCGTGCGCCTCGAAGGCCACGGTGCGCAGGCCGCGGGCGAGCATCTCGGCGGCCAGGCGCGGCTCGATGAAGCGCTCGCTGATCAGCTCGACGTCGGGGCAGTCCCGCTCGGCGGCCAGCGCGTACCGCGAGTCCGTCGCCAGCACCGCGGCGCCGTCGGCGCCCAGCAGCAGCGCCGCGTTCGAGCTGGCCAGACCGGTGAGGTAACGGACGTTCGGGCCGGAGGTGATCAGGACCGCGTCGGCGCCGGCCTCGGCGACCTTCTCCCGCGCGCGTCCCCGGCGGGCGGCGTGTATCTCTGCCATGGCACGAGGTTAGTCCGCCATCGCGCCGGCCTGCTCGATGAGGCGGACCCTGGCCTCGTGGGTGGGCGCGAGCGGGGTGACGTTGAGGGTCGTCACCCCGGCCTCGCGGAAGGCGGCCATCCGCTCGGCCACGTAGGACTCCGGGCCGATCAGCGAGGTCAGCTCGGCCAGCTCGGCGGGCACAAGAGCCTCGGCCTCGGCCTTGCGGCCGTCGAGGTAGGCGTCCTGGATGGCCTTCGCCTCGGCCTCGTAGCCGAGCCGGCGGGCCAGGTCGTTGTAGAAGTTGCGGCCCCGGGCGCCCATCCCGCCGATGTACAGGGCCAGCTGGGGCCGGCCGTGGTCGCGCAGGTGCGTGATGTCGCTGCCTTCGCCGATCGCCAGCGCCGCGTGGGCGATGACGTCCAGCGGGCCGAGCCTGGGGTCGCGCCGGGCCGTGCCCTCGGCGACGGCACCGCCCCACACGTCCGCGGCCTTCTCCGGCAGGTAGAAGATCGGCATCCAGGCCTCGGCCAGCTCGGCGGCGAGGGCCACGTTCTTCGGGCCGATGGCGGCCAGCGCGATCGGGATGCGCTCGCGGACCGGGTGGTTGATCAGCTTGAGCGGCTTGCCCAGGCCGGTCCCCCCTTCCAGCGGCAGCCGGTAGTACCGGCCCTGGTAGGCCAGCCGCTCGCGGCGCCAGACCATCCGGCAGATCTCGATGACCTCGCGGGCCCGGCCGAGCGGCGCGTCGTACGGCACCCCGTGCCAGCCCTCGATCACCTGCGGGCCCGACGCGCCGAGGCCCAGGGTAAACCGGCCGCCCGAGACGTAGTCCAGCCCGGCCGCGGTCATCGCGGTCAGCGCGGGCGTGCGCGAGTAGAGCTGGAAGATCCCCGACGCGATCTGCACCCGCTCGGTCTTCGCGGCCAGGAAGCCGAGCTGGCTCACCGCGTCGAAGCTGTACGCCTCGGGCACGAACACGATGTCGAGCCCGGCCCGCTCGTAGTCGGCCAGTTCGGCCACGGTCTCGGCAAAGCCGCCCGCGTAGCTGAGAAACATCCCTATCCGCATGTAAGGAGCGTAACCTGTGTAATCGCCCGGACACCTCTTGGTAGGCCTGCCACAGGAGTTCCTCGGACGGGTGGTCGAGGATCGAGGGGCGGGCCAGGCCGTCCAGCACCACCAGGCGCAGACGGGCACCGCGGGCCTTCTTGTCCACGCTCATGGCCTCGCGCAGCGAGGGCCACAGCCCGGCCGGGTACGCCGTGGGCAGGCCCACGCTGGCCAGCATGGTCCGGTGCAGCGCGCAGGTCTGGCCGTCGAGACGCCCGGCCAGCCGGGCCAGTTCGGCGACGTAGACCATGCCGATGGCAACCGCGTCCCCGTGCCTGAACCGGTACCCCTCCACCCGCTCGATGGCGTGGCCGAGGGTGTGCCCGTAGTTCAGGATCTCCCGCAGGCCCGACTCGTGCAGGTCCTTCGACACCACCTCGGCCTTGACTCGGATGGCGCGCTCGATGAGCTCGCGCGCGTGCGCGCCGTGCGGGACGGCGGCCCCCTCGGGGTCGGCTCTCACCAGGTCGAGGACGACCGGGTCGGCGATGAACCCCGTCTTGATGACTTCGGCCAGGCCGGCCACGTAGTCCTCGCGGGGCAGCGTCTCGAGCGTGACCAGGTCGGCGAGCACCCCGGCCGGCGAGTGGAACGCGCCGACCAGGTTCTTGCCTGCTGCGATGTCGATGGCGGTCTTGCCGCCCACCGCGGCGTCGGCCATGGCGAGCAGCGTGGTCGGGACCAGGACCACGCTGACGCCGCGGAGCCAGGTCGCGGCGACGAACCCGGCCAGGTCGGTGGCCGCTCCGCCGCCGATGCCGACCACGCAGTCGGACCGGGTGACGCCGTGCGCGGCCAGCCGGGACCACAGCCCGGCCGCGACCTCGACGGTCTTGGCCGCCTCGCCGTCGGGCACCGGCTCGGCGTGCACGGTCAGGCCCGCGGCTCGCAGTGCGCCGCACGCGGGGCGGGCGATCTCGCCGAGGCCGGCGGCGTGGACGACCACGACGGTGCGGGCGCGGGCGGGAATCAGGCCGGGCAGTTCGCCGAGCACCCCGACGCCGACCACCACCTGGTAGGGCGGGCCGCCGTCCGACGGGGTGACGTCGATTCTGGTCGCGGTCATCTGGTGATCCTCGCCGCGATCTGCTCGGCGAGTTCGCCCGGGTCGAAGTCGTCGGTGGGCACCGTGACCGCGGCCAGCCGCTGGTAGATCGCGTCGCGCTCGTCCAGCATGGCGCGCAGGCGGCCGCGCGGGTGGCCGGGGATCACGACCCGGGGGCGGTCCAGGCCGATCCGCCGGGCGACGGTGCTGAAATCGGCGGCCAGGTAGACCACGGGAAGTCCCTGGAGCAGGTGCCGGATCCCGTCATCGAGGACCGCGCCGCTGCCGAGGGCCAGCACGCCGCCGCGGGTCCGCAGGGGTCCGTGCTCCGCGAGCGCGCTGGCGGCCGCCTCGCGCTCGAGTTCGCGGAAGGCCTCCTCGCCGTTCTCGATGAAGATGTCGCCGACCGGCTTGCCCGCGGCCGCGCCGACGTCGGCGTCGGTGTCGGTGAACTCCACGCCGAGCCGGTCCGCGAGCAACGGGCCCACGGCGGACTTGCCCGCGCCGGGCGGGCCGATCAGCACCACGGCGAGGGGGCCCCCCGGGGTCACGGGACCACCAGGGCCTTGAGGTAGGACTCGGCGTTGCGCCGCATCTCCTCGGCGGAGTCGCCGCCGAACTTCTCCACGGCGGCCTCGGCCAGGATCAGGGCCACCATCGCCTCGGCCACCACGCCCGCCGCGGGCACCGCGGTCACGTCGCTGCGCTGGTTGATCGCCTTGGCCGGCTCGCCGGTGCTTGTGTCGATGGTGTCCAGCGCGCGCGGCACGGTCGAGATGGGCTTCATCGCGACCCGCAGCCTGATCACCTCGCCGGTGCTCATCCCGCCTTCGATGCCGCCCGCCCGGTTGGTGCGCCGCCTAATGCCGGCCTGCCCTGCTTCGATCTCGTCGTGGGCTACCGACCCGCGGCGGGCCGCGGTGGTGAAGCCGTCGCCGACCTCGACGCCCTTGATGGCCTGGATGGACATGAGCGCGCCGGCCAGCCGGGCGTCGAGCCGCCGGTCCCAGTGGGTGAAGCTGCCGAGCCCGGGCGGGAGCCCGAAGGCCAGCACCTCTACGACGCCGCCCAGCGTGTCCCCCGCCTTCTTGGCCGCGTCGATCTCGGCCACCATGGCCGCGCTGGCGGCCGGGTCGGCGCAGCGCACCGGGTCGGCGTCGATGGCCGCCGTGTCGTCCGGGCCCGGCATGAGCTCGTCGGGCGCGGCGACCTGACCGATCGCGACCACGTGGCTGAGGATCTCGACGCCGAGAACCTGGCCGAGCAGGCGCCTGGCCACCTCGCCGAGCGCCACCCGCGCGGCCGTCTCCCGCGCGCTGGCCCGCTCGAGGACGGGGCGGGCGTCGGTGTGGCCGAACTTCTGCATGCCGGCCAGGTCGGCGTGCCCGGGCCGCGGCCGGGTCAGCGGCGCGTTCCTGGCCTGGCTCTCCAGCGTCGCCGCATCGACCGGGTCGGGCGACATGACCGTCTCCCACTTGGGCCACTCGGTGTTCGCGACCCTGATCGCGACCGGGCCGCCGAGCGTGCGGCCGTGCCTGACGCCCCCGGTGAGCTCCACCTCGTCCTGCTCGAAGGCCATCCGCGCGCCACGCCCGTAGCCGGCTCGCCTCCGGGCCAGCGCGGCGGCGACGTCGCCGGTGCTGACCCGCACCCCGGCGGGCACCCCTTCGCAGATCGCGACGAGCGCGCGCCCGTGCGATTCGCCTGCGGTCAGCCAGCGGAACATGCTCACGATCTTATGGGGTCACGAGTGACGCTGATCTCGACGCCGCGGCGCAGGCGGCCCGCCAGCCGGGCCGCGATCCGGCCGGCCGCCCGGCGCACCGCGGGCGCCCAGTCACCGCCGGACACGGCCAGCCGGACGGCAAGGTCGGTGGCCTCGGTCCCGGCGGCGGCCCCGCGGCCGGGCGCCAGGCTGAAGCCGGCGATCGCGGGCTCGGCGGCGACCGCCGCCTCGACTTCGGCGTGCACGTCCGGGTCCTCGTGCGCGGGCGGGACCGGCTGCCCGGCGGCGAGCGCCTCGAGCCGCGCTCCCTCGACCGCGAGCGGCACCGGGCCGGCGACGTCGATGACCACCGCGCAGCGGTCGGCGACGGCGGCGCGCCACACCCGGCCGGCTCCGGCGGGAACCGGGCGGGCGCTCTGCCGCCAGCGGGCCAGCGCGTCGAGGCTGGTGAACGCCAGCACGGCGGGCCTGCCGTCCTGGCCGATCAGCGTGGGCAGCACCATCTCGCTGTTCTTGTCCCCGTCGGCTGCGGATCCGTCGGCGAGGACCGCGACCACCGGGACGAGCAGCCGCGCCGCGGCCAGCGCGGTCAGCGCCGCCTGCTCGCTGCCCTCGGCGGCCTGGTACGCGGCCAGGGCCGCGGCCACGTGCGGATCGGCGGCGCCGTGGTCGTCGCGGAACTGCTGTCCGCCAGGGTTCAGGTGCCCGGACACCTCACCGACCCTACGCCACCATTAAGGTAGCCGATTGACTTCGGAGAGTAATGAATCCTCTGAATGAGACGCTTTCCGGCTAATCAACGTCATGAACTCGGCACAATCAGTTGAGCGGGGGTACGCATCCGCACGCGCACGGAAGGGAGCGTGGGTGACCCAGCCCGAGCGACTGGCCGCGATCGCACCGGGCACGCCGATGTGGAAGGCCGTGCCACCGCGCCTGGTCGGCCCGTACCTGACCGGGCAGCGCACCGTGCTGGCCGGCTACGTGTACCGCGCCCAGGACGTCCGCTTCCACAACCCCGCCGAGGCCTACCTCGCGCTGAGCCTGGGCTGGGAGGATTCGGAATTCACGCCGCACATGAGCGAGATCTACCTGGTGGCCTGGCTGGCCCGGGCGATCGACGGCTACGTGCCCGCCACCGGTCACGGCGTCCCCGAGTTCTACATCGAGCCCATCGCGATCCCCGTCGGGGCGGGGATGTGCCGGCTCGGCCCGGACGGGGATCAGCTCGTCGCCCGCTACGACGGGCTGGCCTGGCAGAGGATGGAGTCGTAAGCCATGCGGTACCGGCTCATGGCCACCTACCTCGGCGTCCCCTACCACGCCGGCCTCGGCCCGGACGGCAACGAGGCGACGCTGTTCTCCCCGGCTCCGCCGCCGGACGAGCTCGGCTTCACCGCCGCGGGCGGGCACTGGCGCAAGCAGGTCAGCCTCACCGATCTGGACGCGCTGTGGCAGTCGCGCCTGGTCGGCGAGTACCGCGGCGAGCCCTGCCTGGTGCTCGACGATCTCGGTGACCGGCTGCACCTCGCCTACCTGGGCCGCGACTCGGCCCGGGCCAGGCAGCTCGGCTACTGGGAGATCGACCGCGAGGTGTTCGAGGTCGTGGTGGCCCGGCAGGACATCACCGGGCTGACCGAGGAGCGGGTGGACTACCCGCCGGCTTCGGCCATGTTCCCCCCGTCCCACCGGGACCCGGCCGCCCACGGGCGGCCCGAGGCGGCGGGCCGCGGGACGGTTCCCGGCGGGCCGCCGCCCTCGGTGACCGAGCGCACCGGGCCGCTGCGGGTCATGCCGCGGCCGGGCGAGAGCGGCGGATACGCAGATCGCGCGTCGAGCACTCCGGACCGGGTGGCCGCCTGGCACGGCTCACCGGACGGCGAGCCCTGGTCCGGGCCGAGGCCGGCGCCGCGCCGGCCGCTGGCCGCCGCGGCGCCAGGGCGGCGCGCCGGGAAGCGGGACCGGGTGCCTCAGTCCGTCTTCGCCGAGCTGCTGAGCCTGGCCGCCATCCCGCACGCGGCGTACGCGGTCGACGAGGAGGTGCCGGGCGCCATGTGCCTGGTCAAGGCCCACGGCGGCTTCGAGGTGTTCGGCCGGACCGACGACGCCCGGCTCGACGTGCGCTTCTTCGAAGACGAGGAGGCGGCCTACTTCTACCTGTTCGGCGTCCTGGCGGCCGAGGCGGTGCGCAGCGGGCGCTTGCGGCCGGAAACGTCGAACGGGCACGTCAACGGGTCGCGCGGCCCTCTGCCTGCCGCTGGGTCCTGGGCGCCCTCGGCCGCCGGGGAAAACGTTTCGAAGTACTTACGGTGCAAGAAGTTACCCAAACCGGCACCTCGTCCAGTTATCGTTAGTTAGCCGGCGGGGCTGACGGTCCCCCGCTCCCCAAGCAGCCCCGTCGGCCTCCCCTATCGGACGTTCGCAATTGGGATTCTGGGCACCATAAATAAGTCCCAATGTCATTAATGGCCAAAAGGGCATTTCTCTCACTTCAGACCCGGCAGTTACAGCCGCGCGCCGGTACCGTGGCGGCAGTACTGTGACTGCGTGGCTGTTCCCCCGGCCGAGGCCGCGGTGACCGCCGGGGTGGCCAGCCTGGCGGTCCGGGACCTGGTGCGCGGGACCCGCCGTCACGGCCGGGTCCTGGCGGCCCTGCCGCACGCCATCTACCTGGAATTCGCCGACGCCGTGCCCGAGCCGCGCGTGCTCGCCGTCTCGCCGCCGGACGCCATCAGGCTGCCGAACGCGATCATCACCGGCCCGTGGGAGGCCCGGCCGCCGGGTCGCCCGGCTGACGCCGCGGAGTGCTGGGCGGGCGGGAGCCGCGTGACGGCCTGCGGCCTGGATATCAGGATCGTCCGCTGGTGGGATCCCTCGCCGGTGTTCGGGCCGGTGTCCCGGGCCAGGCTCGATCACGGCTCGGCCGCCCTGGCCAGGCTCTACGCGGCGGCGGAGCACGCGCCGGGCCTGGCGGGCCACGACGGGCCCGGGCAGCTGGCGGCGAGCTGCGCGAGCGGCGACCTGGCCGGCGCCGTCGAGGCGGCCGAGCACCTGGTGGGCCTCGGTCCCGGCCTGGTGCCCAGCGGCGACAGCGTGGTCAGCGGCGTGCTGCTCGCGCTCAGGCTGCTGGGCGGGGCCATCTCCGGCGGAACCCGGGCGGTATGGCTCGCGAACTGGCTCAGCGCGTCGGTGACCTGCGACGCGGCGCAGCGGACCACCACGCTGGCGGCGTCGCTGCTGCACTGCGCGGCCAGGGGCCAGGCCGCGGCCGAGGTGTCCGCCGTGCTGCTGGGCATGGCGGGCCAGGAACCGCTCGAGCCGG
>Ga0070698_100002429_pt1 | contig 20535 bp, 20 predicted proteins | sample KBSK1502metaG_FD_65477 | JGI IMG/M metagenome (GOLD analysis project Ga0070698, IMG submission 65477) | Corn, switchgrass and miscanthus rhizosphere microbial communities from Kellogg Biological Station, Michigan, USA - KBS K1-50-2 metaG | ecosystem: Host-associated > Plants > Roots >...
CGGTCCACCGCGAAAGCCCCACGGCGGGTAATCTGCGCGCGCTGTGCGCCGCCGACTCGATGCCGAACTGGTGCGACGCGGTCTCACCGCAAGCCGGCAGCGAGCGCTCGAGGAGATCGGTGCGGGACGTGTGCTCGTCGGCGGCCTGCCGGCGCGATCCGCGGCGCGGCGCGTCGCGGCCGACGAGTCGATCAGCGTCAGGGGTGAAGGCCCGAGATTCGTGTCGCGCGGCGGCGAGAAGCTCGCAGCCGCGCTCGACCACTTCGACGTGGGCGTCACCGACCGGAGTGCCCTCGACGCCGGCGCGTCGACGGGCGGGTTCACCGATTGTCTGTTACAAGCCGGAGGGGCGCACGTCGTGGCAGTGGACGTCGGCCGCGGTCAGCTGGCGTGGTCGTTGCGGACGAATCCGCACGTGACCGTCCTCGAGCGGACGAACGTCCGCCACCTCACGCCGGACGACATCGGCGGGCGGGTCGACCTGTGCACGGCCGATCTCTCGTTCATCTCGCTGACTGTGTGCGCGCCGGCGTTGGCCCGATGCGTGACGGCCGATGCCGACCTCGTGCTGCTCGTGAAGCCGCAGTTCGAAGCCGGTCGCCGCGACGTCGGGAAGGGGGGCGTGGTCCGGGACACATCGGTGCATCGATCGGTGCTCCGCCGGGTGCGCGACGGCCTCGCTGCCGCGGGCATCGACGCGGTATCCGCGATGCCGTCACCGCTGCGGGGCGCCGACGGCAACGTCGAATTCTTCTTCCACGCGCGTACGGACGGCCCTCCGATCGTCGGTGATGACGCGCTCGATGCCGCGGTCGACCGTGCGCACACGGGAGCCCGCTCGTGACGAGCGCCATCCATACAGTCGGGCTGGTCCCGCACCGCGAGCGCGCACGCGCGCACGAACTGGCGGGGCAAGTGGCGAAATGGCTCGCCGATCACGGCGTGTCCGTGCGCGTGCCGGAGGACGACGCCGGTCCGTGCGGCCTCGAACACCTCGCGTGTCCTCAGTCCGAGTTTGCGAAGGGGCTCGACGTCGTCGTCTCGCTCGGCGGTGACGGCACCATGCTGCGCACGGTCGACATGGTCTACGAAGCCGGGGTCCCCGTACTCGGAGTCAACGTCGGCGACCTCGGCTACCTCACCGAGGTCGATCCCGACCCCGAAGCGATCAAACGCGCGCTCGAGAAGCTGCTGGCAGGGGAGTACGACGTCGCCGAGCGCACTGTCCTCCAGGTCGACGTGGAATCCCGCGGGCCGGCGTCGGGACGTTGGTGGGCACTGAACGAGGCGGTCCTGGAGAAGGTGCAGAGCGGTCGCTTGGTCCGCCTCGACGTGCTCATCAACGGCACGTTCTTCACTCCCTACGCCGCCGACGGCGTGATCGTGTCCACGCCGACGGGGTCGACCGCGTACTCGTTCTCCGCACGTGGGCCGATCGTGTCGCCCAACCATCGTTGCCTGCTCTTGACTCCCGTGTCTCCGCACATGCTGTTCGACCGGGCGCTCGTGCTCGGCGCCGACGAAGAGCTCCGCTTCGTCGTCATCGACGAGCGGAGGGCGGTCCTCACCCTCGACGGGCGCGTGCTCGGAACGCTCGAGCCGGGCGACGCGGTCACGTGCACGGGTGGCCCGCGACCGGCGCGCATCGTGACCTTCAATCCGCGCGACTTCCACCAGATCCTGAAGGCCAAGTTCGGCCTCGCCGATCGGTAGGAGCGTTCCCACGGTGCTGACAGAGCTGCACGTCGCCGACCTCGGGATCGTCGCCGATCTCACGCTCGTGCTGGGTCCCGGGCTCACCGCGATCACCGGCGAGACCGGCGCCGGCAAGACCCTGCTCGTCGAGGCGGTCGAGCTCCTCGTCGGAGGTCGCGCCGACACGACGCTCGTCCGCGACGGCGCGTCCGAAGCGCGCGTCGAGGGTCGATTCGTGGATGCCGGCACCGGCGACGAGGTCGTCCTGGCGCGCGTGGTGCCGTTGGACGGGCGCAGCCGTGCCTACGTCGACGGGCGGCTCGCAACCGTCGGCGAACTTGCCGAGGTGGGCGCCCGTCTCGTCGACCTCCACGGCCAGCACGCGCATCAATCTCTCCTGGCGCCGGCGATCCAGCGCGCCGCGCTCGACCGATTCGCCGGCCCGCCGGCAACTGACCCGCTCGCCGCGCACCAGGCCGCCCGCGCCGAGATGCGACGCATCAACGCCGAGCTCGCCGGGCTCGGAGGCGACGACCGGGCCCGCGCTCGCGAGCTCGACCTGTTGCGCTTCCAGATCAGCGAGATCGACGCCGCCGGCCTCGACGACGCCACGGAGGACGTCGCGCTCGAGGCGGAGGAGGCGCTCCTCGCCGACGCTCTGTCGCATCGCGAAGCGCTCGCCGCCGCCTACGGCGCCGTCGAGGGACCGGCGCTCGACACGGTCGGCGCGGCCGCGGCCGCGCTGGCGGGCCGGGGTCCGTTCGCGGAGCTCGCCGAACGGCTCCGCGCCACGCAGGCCGAGCTCGCCGAGCTCGGACGCGAGCTGCGCGTCGCGCGCGACACGGTGGAGGACGATCCCCAGCGACTGGAGGAGGTCAGGGCGCGGCGGAAGCTGCTCCGCGAGCTCACGCGGAAGTACGGCGAGACGCTGGCAGAGGTGCGCACCTATGCGGGTGAGGCCCGCCGGCGACTGGCGGAGCTCGAGAGCTATGAGGCCCGCGCCGCCGAGCTCGAGCAGGCTCGTGAGGCGACCCGGGCGCAGGCCGTGGAGGCCGCTACGGAGTTGTCCCGGGCACGGCAGGCGGGCGCGGGGTCCCTCGCCGAGGCCGTCACGCCGCACCTCCGCGAGCTCGCGATGCCGGCCGCGGCCTTCGAGGTCGTCGTCGAACCGGGGGAGCCGACCGACGACGGCGCCGACCGGGTCACGTTCCTCATCTCCGCCAATCCGGGTGAGCCGCCCCGACCCCTCGGCAAGGTCGCGTCGGGTGGAGAGCTCTCACGTGCGATGCTGGCAGCGCGCGTGGTGCTCTCGGAAGCGCCGCCCACGCTGGTGTTCGACGAGGTCGACGCCGGCATCGGGGGTGAGGCGGGGGCCGCGGTGGGGCATCTGCTCGCCGACCTCGCCGGTGCCCACCAGGTGCTGGTCGTGACGCACCTCGCGCAGGTGGCGGCCTACGCAGACGCGCAGGTCGTGGTCGAGAAGCGTGAGCAGGGGAAGCGCACGGTGGCGAGCGCCGAGACAGTGGTCGGCGAGGAGCGGATCCGGGAGCTGTCGCGGATGCTCGCGGGGGTCGGTGAGTCCGCCCACGCCCGCAGCCACGCCGCCGAGCTGCTCGATGCGGGCGAGAGCTTCAAGCGGGCGAGGGCCCATGGCCCGGCGTAGTACGCGCCCGACGGCGACCGTGATCGGCGCGGCACGAATCGACCGCCGGACCAAAGACCTCATCAAGCGCCTTCAGCCCGGCGACGTCGCCGTGATCAACCACCGGGATCTCGACCGCGTCGCCGCCGACGGGCTCGTCGAGGCCAGGGTGGCCGCGGTCGTGAACGCGGGTGAATCGATCTCGGGGCGGTATCCGAACGGTGGTCCGATCCGCGTGGTCCAGGCCGGCATCCCGCTCGTCGACCGAGCCGGTGAGGACGTGCTCGACCGCTTGCACGAGGGCGAGCAGATCCGCGTCGACGGCGCCGAGATCTGGCGGGGCGACGAGGTGATCGCCACCGGCGACCCGCTCTCGGCCGAGGAGATCCAAGCCGCCATGGATGCGGCTCGCGCCGCGATCGGCGGCGAGCTCGAGCGGTTCGCGGTGAACACCCTCGAGTACATCCAGCGCGAAGCGAAGCTGACGTTCGAGCCCGTCGACCTGCCGCCGCTCAAGACACAGTTCCGCGGCCGCCACGCGCTCGTCGTCGTGCGCGGCCACGACTACCGGACCGATCTCGCTGCCCTCCGCCCGTACATCCGCGAATACCAGCCCGTGCTGATCGGGGTCGACGGCGGCGCCGATGCGCTGCTCGAGATGCGGCTGAAGCCCGACATCATCATCGGCGACTTCGACTCGGTGTCGGAAAAGGCCCTGGGCACCGGCGCCGAGCTCATCCACCACGTGCACGTCGACGGGCGCGCGCCGGGTCGAGAGGCGTTGCAGACCTGGGGCGTCCCGTATCACGAGTTCGTCGTCGACGGGACCAGCGAGGACGTCGCCATGCTGCTGGCCTACGAAGCCGGCGCGCAGCTCATCGTCGCCGTCGGCACGCACGCCTCGATGGTGGAGTTCCTCGACAAGGGCCGAAGAGGCATGTCGTCGACGTTTCTGACCCGGCTCCGGCTCGGCCCCGCGCTCGTCGACGCGAAGGGCGTGAGCCGCCTCTACGAGGGACGCGTAAGGCGTCGCGACATCGCGTTGCTGGTCGGATCTGCGATCGTTGCCATCGTCGTGGTCAGCATCGTGTCGGAGCCAATTCACGTCTTCCTGCGGGGGATCGAGCTGACCCTGCGCGACTTCTGGTTCTCGATCTCCGACACGTTCTGATCGCATGATCAACTTCCGGTTCCACATCGTGTCGCTCATCGCGGTCTTTCTCGCGCTCGCGCTGGGCGTCGTGATGGGCGCGACAGTCGTGAACCGGGCGATCGTCGACCGGCTGAACGAACGGATCGACACGGTCGAGAAGAACGCCAACGCCCGCAAGACGGAGAGCGACCAGCTGCGCGGTCAGGTCAGTCAGCTCCGGGGCTACATCGACGGCACGAAGGACTTCGCCGTCTCGAGCCGACTCGACGGAAGCACGCTCTCCACGATCGCGACGCGCGGCGTCGATGCGGACGCAGTCAAGCAGACCGTCACGCTCGCGCAGCAGGCCGGGGCACGGGCGCCGGGAATCCTCTGGCTCGAGGGAAAGCTGAGCCTGTCCGACGCCGACACGGTGCGCCAACTCGGAGAGCTGCTCGGGAAGACGGGGCAGAACGCCAAGGCGACACGGGACGAGGCATGGAACGCGCTCGCGAGCCGCCTGGCGACCGGCGCAGGCGCGGCCACGAACGGACGGGATCTCCTCGCCGCGCTGGCCGACGCCGGATTCATCAGCTTCGAGCCCGTTGGGAACCAGGGTGACAACTTCTCGGCGGCCTCGTTCTCGGGCGGCGATGTCCGGGTGCTGCTGATCGACGGGACCAACGGGCAAGTCAACGGCAACGAGGTTCTCGCGCCGCTCGGCAACGCGCTCGTCGCGAACCGGCTGCAGCTCGTCGTCGGCGACGTCTTCGCCGAGAAGGACGGCGGTCCGAAGCGCGGTGCGACGCTGGCACCCATTCGCGAGAACGACACCCTCAAGCAGGCAGTCTCCACCGTCGACGACCTCGACCTCGTGGAAGGCCGCGTCGCCTCCGTGCTCGCACTTGCCGACATGAACCGCAATGTGGTCGGGCAGTACGGGTACGGGACGGGGGCGACGAAGAGCGCGCCGGAATGGCCGAACCAGTAGCGGGCGCGCGGTCGGTCTCGCGATCGGCCGCGGGCATGGGGGTGGCCGCCGGGGCCTCGAGGGTGATCGGCTTCGCCCGCGTCCTCGCGATCGCGGCGATCCTCGGCACCACATACCTCGGCAACACGTTCACGTCGTCGAACTACGTGTCGAACGTGCTGTTCGAGCTGCTCGCCGCGGGCGCGCTGTCGGCTGTCCTCGTGCCCACGCTCGTCGACCTGCTCGATCGTTCCGAGGAACCGGAGGCGGAACGCCTCGCCGGCAGCGTGCTGGGAATCGCGCTGATCGTCCTCGGCGCCGTGACGGTCGTGGGCGTCGTCGCGGCGCCGTGGCTCGCCCACCTCCTGGCCAGCGGTGTCAGCGACCCTTCGATCGCGGCGCAGCAGGAGAACCTGGCCACGTTCCTTCTGCGGTTCTTCGTGCCGCAAGTGGTGCTCTACGCGATCGGCACCGTCGCCATCGCCGTCCTGTACGCCAAGCGCCGGTTCGTCATCACCGCGATCGCACCCATCGGGAACACGGTCCTCATCGTGGCCGGTCTCGTGATGTTCCGCGTCCTGACCGGGGACGATACGGGCCTCGATCTCACGCTGGCCGAGAAGCTCACCCTGGCGCTGAGCGGAACGCTCGGCGTCGCCGCCTTCGTCGCGGTGCCGAGCATCGCGTTGCACCGGACCGGCTTCCGGTTGCGACCGCGCCTCGCACGTCGCGATCCGGCGGTGAACCGGCTCCTGCGGCTGTCGGGATGGGCGATCCTCCAGCACGCCCAGATCGGTCTGCTGTTGGGCGCCGCGATCGTGCTGGGCAACTCGGTCGAGGGCGGGACGGTGGCCTACCAGGTCGCGTGGGTGTTCTTCCTCGCGCCATACGGCGTGATCGCCCAGCCCATCCATACGGCGATACACAACGAGCTGTCGCTCGACGCGGCGCGAAATGATTTCGACGCATTCGCGCGCTCCCTGCGTTGGGCGCTCGACGCGATGGCGATGCTCATCGTGCCCGTGTCGGCGGCGATGATCGTGCTCGCCCGGCCCGGCATGACGGTCTTCGCGTTCGGCGAGGCGGCCGAGAACGGTGTCGCGCTGCTGGCAGCCGGGGTCGCGTCGCTGGCGATCGGGCTGTTCGCGTACAGCGTGTTTCTCACGCTCGCCCGCGCGTACTACGCGCTCGGTGACAGCCGAACACCTGCCGTCGTCGCCCTGATCACCGGGATCGGCGGGGTCGTCGCAATGGGCGTCGGCGTGCTGCTGACCGAGGGTGCGGCTCGGGTCGCTGCGCTCGGAATCGGCCACACAATCGCGTACACCGCCGGCGCCCTGGTGCTGGGCGTCGGCCTGTCTCGCCGAACCGGCCATGCGATCGTGCCCCGTGCGCTCCCGCGTGCCGTGGCGCTGTCGGTGGTGATCGGCGGAGCGGGGTGGTGGGTCGCATCCGTCCTCGATCCCTCCGGCCGCGTCGCCAACGCGGTGATGTGCATAGGGATCGTGGCCGCCGGCGGAGTGGTGTATCTCCTCGGCGTCCGAGTGACCGGAGGGCGCATGGAGCGACGCCGGATCGAGGAACCGGATGTGCCCGATCTCGAGCCGGACAGCGCCGAGGTCGAGGCGTGAAGCGCGTCGCAGCCGCGGCAATCGTTGCTGCGCTGGCAGTGCCGCTCCTCATCGCCGCGACGTCGGGGAGCGCGGCGGCGGACACCGCGAAGCCGGAGGCGCGCCGGCTGCTCGTCATTTCTCTCCCCGGCGTGACGTGGCAGGACATCCAGGACCGCGTGCGTGAGCTCCCGAACCTGACGCGGCTGCTCGACAGCTCCGCCATCGGCGGTCTGACGACCCGGACGATCGACCGGCATACGACGCTCGCCGACGGGTACGTGACGCTGGGCGCGGGGACGCGCTCGGTCGGAACGGAGATGGAGACCGACGGCGAAGGCTTCGAGGTCGGCGAGCCCTTCGCCGGCACCACCGCCGGGAAGGTGTTCGAGCGCCGGACCGGGAGGACGGTTTCGAACGGCCTCGTAAATCTGGGCATTGGCGGCATCGTCGACAAGAACAAGTCGCAGCTCTTCGACGCCGAGATCGGCGCGCTCGGCGACAAGCTGGCGAGCTCGGACTGGTCGAGAGCGGTCATCGCGAACGGAGACGGCGAGGACACCGAGCAGCTCGTCGGCGGGTACTACCGGCGTGAGGCGGTGTCCGGCCTCATGGGCTCTCACGGAGAGGTGCCCGCGGGCGCGCTCGGTCCCGAGCTTCTCGTCCCGGACGCCCGGGCGCCGTTCGGTCTGCGGTACGACAACAACGCCGTGCTCAGTGCGTTTCGCGACGTCTGGAAGCCGCACACGGTCGCGCTCGTCGAAGCTTCTGACCTCGTTCGCGAGGACGCGTACCGCCCGTTCGCCACGTCGAGCCAGCGCGCCCGGCTGCTCGACCAGGCCCTCCGGCGCACGGACGAGCTCGTCGGCGGACTGCTCCACGAGGTGGACCCGAAAAATGACGCCGTGATGGTCGTCGGACCGGTCCATCCCGCCCGCAAGGTGCAGCTCACCGTCGCCGCGTTGCGGGCCCCGGGCGTGCAACCCGGCCTGCTCCGAACGGGGACGACGCGCCGACCCGGCTTCGTGCAGATCGTCGACATCGCGCCCACGATCCTCGACCGGATCGGGCTCGAGGCGCCGGACTCGATGGAGGGTCGCCCGTTCGAGATCCGCGACGAGGGTGGATCGGCGGCCCAGCGGCGCGCCGGGATCGTCGACGCCAACGCCGCCGCCACCTTCCGCGACGAGGTCGTCAGCGTCGTGGCGGTCGTGTTCGTGGTCATCCAGATCGCGCTCGTGCTCGGCGCCGTGGTGTGGCTCGCCCGCCCCGACCTTCGACGCCTCGGAGCGGTGTTGCATCTCTCGGGCCTCGCCGCCCTCGGGTTCATCGCGGCGTTGCTGCTCGCCCAGCTCGTGCCCTTCCACGATTACGGAAACCTCGCCTATTGGGGCGCGCTCGCGGCGGCCTCGCTCGGGCTCGCCGTGGTCTATCGGTTCGCGGGCCGCCGGGACGCTCTCGCGTCGCTGATCCTCGCGTTGGGAGTGATCGTCGCCGTCCTCGTCGTCGACGTGCTCTTCGGTGCTCCACTGCAGCTCAGCAATCCGCTCGGCTACTCGCCCCTCCTCGCGGCGCGCTTCAGCGGGTACGGGAACATCGCATACTCCGCGCTCGCCTCGGCGGCTGTGCTCCTGGCCGGGCTGCTGGCGCATCGGATCGGTGGCCGGCGCGGCGTTTGGACGGCGATCGCCATGCTCGCAGTGGTGTTCGTCGTCGACGGCGCGCCGATGTGGGGCTCGGACGTCGGCGGCATCCTGTCGATCCTCCCCGCCTACGCGGCCACCGCGTATCTGCTGCTCGGGTTGCGGATCCGCCTCCGCACCGCGCTGGTCGGCCTTCTCGCCGCGGTCATCGCGCTCGTGGCCTTCGGCCTGTTCGACCTGACCCGTCCGTCCGACAAGCAGACGCACCTCGGTCGATTGTTCGAGACCACACAGTCGCGTGGCTGGTCCGGCTTTTCGACGGTGATCGAGCGCAAGATCTACGCCAACCTCTCGGTGCTTCTCGGCTCGACGTGGCTGCTCGTGGTGTTGGCGGTGCTCGGCTTCCTCGCCTACGTGTATTCGAAACGGCGCGACCGGCTGCAGGCGATCGTCGACTGGGTGCCGGAGCTGCGCGCCTCGTACGTCGGTTTCGCGATCGTCGCCACGCTCGGGTTCGCCGCTAACGACTCGGGAATCGCGATCCCGGGCATGATGCTCAGCGTCTTCACTCCCGTCATCGTCGTCCTCATGGTCCTCGCGTACCGCCGCGTCCTGCCCAGTGAGCCCGTGCCGCCGGACGCCGAACCGGCTCCGGCGGCGGTCACACGCGCGTGAGCGTCCTCGTCGGCATCGTCGTCGGCATTGTCACGGCGTGGTTCCTCCGCATCGCGGGCCGCGACATGCTGCAGCTCCCGGCCCTCGAGCGGACCAACTACCGCGGCGTTGCGCTGCCGACCGCCGGCGGGATCGTCATCGTGCTCACTGTGCTCGTCATCGAAGCCGGGCGCGCGATCGCGGGCGCGGCCGGCCTGGGGGACGAGCCCGGCCTCACGTTGTCCCGCAGCCTCGTCCTGTTCGCCGCGTTCGGGTTCGGCTTCCTCGGATTCGTGGACGACCTCCTCGGCGTCCCTGGGGACCGGGGCTTCCGCGGCCACGTGCGAGCTCTGTCCGAGGGTCGCCTCACGACCGGCTTCATCAAGTTGTTCGGTGGGGCGGGCGTCGCGGTCGTGCTCGTCGCGACGCCGGGCTTCGCGAGCGGGCGGAGACTCCTCACCGACGCGGTCCTGATCGCGCTGGCGGCGAACTTCGCCAACCTGCTCGACCTCGCCCCCGGACGTCTCATCAAAGTGTCCTGGGTCCTGTACATCCCGCTCGCGGTCGCGCTCGGCACCGACGCGATCGGCGTCGCCATCGCGCCCGTCATGGGCGCCGCCCTCGCGCTCCTTCCCGACGACCTCAGGGAGCGCCTCATGCTCGGCGATACCGGCGCCAACGTCATCGGTGCCGTGCTCGGTCTCGGTGTCGTCCTCGGCCTCGGGAAGGAAGCGCGGACCAGCGTCCTCGTCGTGTTGATCGTGCTGAACGTGCTGGCCGAGGTCGTGTCGTTCAGCCGCGTGATCGAGCGCGTGCCTCCACTGCGCGCCTTTGACCGCCTCGGGCAGCGGCCCGAGCGTCGCCACGCGTGACGCGAGCGGGGCGTCACGGACGGCAGGCGGGTTTCTCGTACAGGACACGGGGGCCGCCGTAGCGGGCTCTGACCTCGTAGCCGACTTGGGCGAGACGCGGGCCGAGATCGAGGTTCCCGTAGCGGGACGTCCACACGAGCACTCCGCACACATTCGGTTTCGCCGCCGCGTTCTGGAGCTTCACGGCCGTGATCTGGCCCTGCTCGATCCGCTTGACGGACGAGTCGTCGAAGTACGGGACGGTCAGCCGGTCGGCGCGCCACAGGAGGCCCGGCTCGTCGCCGATCGCGAGGCTGCCGGCCGGAAGACCGTGCAGCGCGTCGACGGCAGCTTGCTCGGCACGGCTGTACGGGTCCGGCCACAGCATGGGATGCACGTTGCTCAGATACCAGGGCATGACCGCGGCCGCGCCGATCAGGAGAGCGATCACGGGCGGCGGTCGCAGCGCGACGAGCAACGCCAAGGGCGGGATGAGGAACGCCACGTGCGGGCGCCAGAACGCCGGCTCGTAGACGAGTAGCCCGAACTGCGCCGCCAACCAGAGCGCGAGCACGGAAGCAGGACGGAACAGCAAAGGCTCGTGAGCGGGGGAGTCGGAGCCGGCGGCGCGCACCCATCCGATGCGGGCGAGGACGAGCATCATCGCCGCGAGGCCGGCGGCGACGAGCACGATCGGGTCGCGGTCGACGAGGGTGTGGAGGGCCTTCGTCACCGCGCCCGGGTACGACGTCACCCGTGACGCGTCGCGGTTGTAGACGACGGACTGGTCCCAGACGCGCCCGAGACCCCAGGGGAGGGCCGCTCCGAGCGCGACGACGACGGCCGCGCCGGCGGCGTAGGCGAGATCGCGAGGACGCCGGCGGGAGAGCAACAGCAGGGCGACCGCCAGTCCCGCCGGTCCCGCCAGGGCCTTGGCGACGAGGCCGGCGCCGAGAAGCGCTCCGGCGGCGACGGCGCGGGGGCTCGATGGCGTCTGGGTGTAGCCGAACGAGACGGCCACCGCGCCGATCGCGAACGCCAGGGCGGGCCCGTCCGACGCGATCCCAGCCGTGGTCCAGAGGATCGACCCGCTGGTCGTCACGAGCACGGCGGCGACGATCGCCCCGAACCGGGACGTGATCCGTCGCCCGGCCGCGTACGTCACCACGGTGACGGCTGCGCCGGCGACGAGCGGCAGCACGCGGGGAGCGTTCGCGGTCCGGAGCCCGAAAAGGTCGGCGAGGTACAGCAGCGGCAGGTGAAGGGGGCCCTGGGGCGAGAACAGATCGCGGAACGGGACGACGCCGTCTCGCATCTCGATCGCCGACAAGCCGAAGAAGCCGTCGTCGTACGTGAGGTGGCGGCTCGCGACGAAGGCCGGGATGCGCAACAGGACGGCGATGGCGGCGAGCACGGCGGCGTCGATCCACCACGCCCGCCGGTCGATGGCGGCGCGCGCACGCTCCGCCGCCACCGGTCTTGCCACGAGCGGAAGTTACCGCGCCATCCGCGTTTTTCCGCGGCGCGAGGTGGTAAGTTCGGCGGTGTCCCCCGATGCCCTCCGACAGATTTGTCCTGTGGGTGACGCGCGCCGGGAATTGGGTCTCATGAGGTGGGGGTGGTCGTGGCCAAGCACATCTTCGTGACCGGGGGCGTGGCGTCGAGCCTCGGGAAGGGGCTGACCGCCTCGTCGCTCGGGCGGCTGCTGAAGAGCCGGGGGCTGCGGGTCACGATGCAGAAGCTCGACCCGTACATCAACGTCGACCCCGGCACGATGAACCCGTTCCAGCACGGGGAGGTCTTCGTCACCGACGACGGCGGCGAGACCGACCTCGACCTCGGGCACTACGAGCGCTTCGTGGACGTCCCGCTCACCAAGAAGTCGAACGCCACCACCGGCTCGATCTACCAGGAGGTCCTGGCCAAGGAGCGCCGGGGCGCGTACCTCGGCCAGACAGTCCAGGTCATCCCGCACATCACCGACGAGATCAAGGAACGGATCGTCCGCCTCGCCGACGACGAGGTCGACGTCGTGATCACCGAGATCGGCGGGACCGTCGGCGACATCGAGATCCTCCCGTTCCTCGAGGCGGTCCGCCAGTTCCGCAAGGACGTGGGCCGCGAGAACGTCTTCTACGTGCACGTGACACTGGTGCCGTTCATCGGGCCCTCGGGTGAGCAGAAGACGAAGCCGACGCAGCACTCGGTCACCGAGCTGCGCAGTCGCGGCATCCAGCCCGACGCCATCGTGTGCCGGTCGGACCGACCCATCCCGACGCGGCTCAAGGAGAAGATCTCGCAGCTGTGCGACGTGCCCGAGGCGGGCATCGTCTCCGCGGTCGACGCCGAGAGCCTCTACGAGATCCCGCTGGTGCTCCACGACGAGGGCCTCGACGACTACGTCTGCCAGGTGCTGCATCTCGATCGCGAGGCCCCGGTGCTCGGCGAGTGGCGCGACCTCGTGCACCGCGTCGGCGCCGCCGACCAGGAGGTGCGCATCGGCCTGGTCGGCAAGTACGTGAACCTTCCCGACGCCTACCTGTCCGTCGCCGAGGCGCTCCGCCACGGCGGCTACGCGTGCTCGGGGCGGGTGCTGATCGACTGGATCGCCTCGGACGACGCCGAGGGCCTGCTCGCCGAAGGGCGGCTCAAGGACCTCGACGGGATCGTGATCCCGGGCGGCTTCGGGTTCCGGGGCATCGAAGGCAAGATCGCCGCCGCCCGCTTCGCCCGGGAACACCGCCTGCCGTTCCTCGGCCTGTGTCTCGGCCTCCACTGCGCGGTCATCGAGTTCGCGCGCGACGTCTGCGGCTTGTCCGGCGCCAACTCGAGCGAGTTCGACCCGCACTCTCCCCATCCCGTCATCGATCTCATGGACGAGCAGCGTGAGGTGGTCGATCTCGGCGGCACGATGCGCCTCGGCGCATATCCCGCCAAGCTGCACGACGGCACGCTCGTCCAGCGCGCCTACGGCCAAGAGGTCGTGTACGAGCGGCACCGGCACCGTTACGAGCTCAACAACAAGTACCGCCGCCCGCTCGAGGACGCCGGAATGGTCTTCTCGGGCACATCGCCCGACAACCGTCTCGTCGAGTTCATCGAGCTGCAAACCGCCCTGCACCCGTTCTTCGTCGCCACCCAGGCGCACCCCGAGTTCAAGAGTCGTCCCGACCGTCCGCACCCGCTGTTCGCCGCGTTCGTGGCCGCGGCGCGTGACCGGGCCGAGGGACGCGCGCCACGGTTGCCCATGGAGGCCGAGCCGGCGCGCCCGGCGGCCGCCTCTTGAGCCCGTTCCGGATCCTGGGCTCCCAGACCGTCGTCGACACCAGCTTCATCCGGCTCGCCGAGCTCGACGTCGAAGGCGAAGGTGAGCGGTTTACGCGCCTCGTGGTCCACCATCCGGGCGCGGTCGTGGCCGTGCCGGTGGAGCCCGACCGCGAGCATGTCCTGCTTGTGCGCCAGTACCGGGCCGCCGCCGACCGCGAGCTCCTCGAGGTGGTGGCGGGCAAGCGCGACGTCGAGGGCGAAGCGCCCGAGACGACCGCGTCTCGCGAGATGCACGAGGAGATCGGCCGTCGCCCGGGCCGGCTCGTGAAGCTGTGCGAGTTCTTCAACTCGCCCGGCTTCTGCGACGAGTACACCCACCTCTACGCCGCCCTCGACGTCGAGAAGCTCGACGCCCCCGCCGCCGTCAACGCGGAGGAACGGGCGATCACCGTCGAGCGGGTCCACCTCGACGAGGTCGACGGCCTCGTCGCCGACGGGCGAATCGTCGACGCCAAGAGCATCGTCGGCCTCCTGCTCACGCGGCGCTATCTGGGTGGAGAGTTCGACGGGTTCCGCGGCTGAGGAGCCGGCCGTCGCCATCATGGGGACATGACCGGGACCGTCCGCGCCCCCGACGCGCCGCCGGACGACCTGCTGGACCGGCTCCTCGTCGAGCACGACACGTGGCTGACCGTCGAGCGCGGGCTCGCCGTCAACTCGCTCGCCGCCTACCGCCGCGACCTCCGCCGCTATGCCGAATTCCTCCGCGAGCGGGGCGAGCGCGACCCGGGCGCAGTCCGGGAGGAGACGGTCCTCGCCTACGTCGAGGAGCTGAAGTCGGCGCGCGACGACGACGGGCGCCCGCAGTACGCGCCGTCGTCGATCGCCCGGGCGCTCGTTGCGGTGCGTTCCTTCCATCGCTTCTGCCTCGAGGAGGGGTTCCTCGCCGTCGACCCGAGCGAGGAAGTCGGCGCGCCGCGGGTGCCCCTGGGCATCCCCAAGGCGCTCACCGAGGACGAGGTCGAGGCGCTGCTCGGGGCCGTCATCGGCGACACGCCGCGTTCGCTCCGCGACCGCGCCATCGTCGAGACCCTGTACGCCACCGGCGCGCGCATCAGCGAGCTCGTCGGCCTCGACCGTCGCGACCTCGACCTCGACGACGGACTGGTGCGCGTGCTCGGCAAGGGCAGCAAGGAGCGCATCGTCCCCGTCGGACGCTCCGCCCGCGAGGCGCTGACCGCGTACCTCGACGACGGACGTCCGCAGCTCGTACGTCCGGGGCGCGCCGCCCGCGGCGACGGCGAAGCCGTGATCCTGAACGCGCGTGGTGGCAGGCTGAGCCGGCAGAGCTGCTGGAAGATCGTGCGCACGGCGGGCGAGCGAGCCGGCCTGGGCGGGCGCCTGTCGCCCCACGTGCTGCGCCACTCGTGCGCGACGCACATGCTCGAACGGGGCGCCGACATCCGGGTGGTGCAGGAGCTGCTCGGCCACGCCAGCCTCTCGACGACCCAGGTGTACACGAAGGTCTCTCCCGAGCGGCTCCGGGCGGTCTACGAGGCGGCCCATCCCCGGGCGCGATTCGCCCAGGAGGCCTCCCGGGACGGGCAGTAGGCTTTTGGCCCATGGCCGAGACGCTCAATCCGGCGTTGCGCGACCGCCTGCAAGAGGAGCGCGATCGCCTGCACGACCAGCTGCGCCAGATGGGCGTCGGCCCGGGCGGCAGGCTCGACTTCGACGACGGCTTCGCCGACTCGGGACAGGTCACCGCGGAGCGCGGCGAGGTCGAGGCGCTGGGCGGCACCCTGCTCGACACGCTCCGGGAGATCGAGGACGCGCTGGGCAAGTTCGACGCCGGGACTTACGGCCGGTGCGAGTCGTGCGGGAACCAGATCGCCGAGGCGCGCCTCGAGGCCATGCCGGCAGCCCGACTGTGCATCAACTGCGCGTCGCGCGGCCGCTGAGCTCGACCGTCGCGATTTGAGCGCCGAGGTCGAAGAGCGCCTCGTCTTCTTCGCCTGCCTGTTCCTGGCAATCATCCTGCACGAGATCAGCCACGGCGTCGTCGCGCTGTTCTTCGGTGACGACACGGCGAAGCGCGCCGGCCGCCTCACCCTGAACCCGATCCCGCACATCGATCCGTTCGGCTCGATCATCCTGCCCGCGATGCTCACGATCACCGGGTTCGGCGCGTTCGGATGGGCGAAGCCGGTCCCGGTGGACCCGGGGAAGCTCCGGAACCCGCGCCGCCAGATGCTCTTCGTCGGGCTCGCCGGCCCCCTGTCGAACTTCGCGTTGATGGTGGTGGCGGCGCTGGCGGCGCGCGCGGCCTTCGGCGCCTACACCGGCAACGCGTTCCGGATCGCGGACTTGCCGCTCGTCATCCAGGTGCTGCTTTTCTTTGCGCTCGCGAACCTCATCCTCGGCCTGTTCAATCTGCTGCCGATCCCGCCGCTCGACGGCTCGTCGCTCATCGAGCGCGTCTTGCCACGCAACTGGCTGCCGGGCTGGTACCGCTTCCGTCCGTACGGGATTCTCGTGCTGCTGATCGTCGGCTTGTCGACCAACCTGTTCGGCCGCCTGTTCTCGCCGTTCATCGACGGGCTGTTCGACTTCATCGTGCGATGAAGCGGACTCTCCACCTCGCACGCCGGTTCGTCCGCGCCCTCTGGCCGGGGCCACCCCGGGACCGGGACATCGCGTGGGTAGCCGGCATCCTCGAACCCGACGAGCTCGGGTTGTGGCGCTCGCTCCCGAACCACGACCGGCGGTACACGATCCGGGTCGCGAAGGACGTCGAGGCGCGCCTTGCCGGCACGGAGTACGCCGGCCAGCCACGCTGGCTCGCCGCCGCGCTGCTCCACGACGTCGGCAAGCTCGACGCCGGTCTCGGCGTGGTCGGGCGCAGCGTCGCGACCGTCATGGGCGCCGTCGCCGGACCTGCTGGCGTCGACCGGTGGGCGCAGACTTCTGGCTTCCGCCGGCGAGCGGCGTGGTACCTCCACCACGACGACCGGGGCGCCGATCGGATCCGGGCCGCCGGCGGGCGCGAGGAGGCCGCTCGTTGGGCGTCGGCCCACCATCACCGCAGCCGCTGGCCGGCGAGCGGCGTTCCGGTCACGGTCGCCGAGGCCCTGGAGGCCGCCGACAACGCGTAGCGCCGCCCCTAACGGGGTGGTGGCAGCAGACCGGCCGCGTCGCGGGCGCGGGCGAGCACGGGCTCGGCGATGGCGCGGGCCTTGCCGGCGCCGAGGGCGAGCTGACGGTCGACCTCGCCCGGATCGGCCTCGAGCTTCGTGAACGCCTCCTGGAGCGGACGCAACGCCTCGACCACCGCGTCGGCAACGGCGGACTTGAACGCGCCGTAGCCCGATTCGGCGAACTCGCGCTCCACGTCGGGGACGCTGTGGCCGGTGACGGCAGCGTGGATCTCGAGCAGGTTCGAGACCCCGGGCTTGTTCGCGGGGTCGTACCGGACCTCGGTGCCGGAGTCGGTGACGGCCGACTTGATCTTCTTGGCGACGGCCTCGGGCGAGTCGAGCAGCGGCACCGTGCCCTGGGGCGAGTCGGCCGACTTCGACATCTTGGCCGTCGGATTCTGGAGGTCCATGATCCGCGCGCCGACGGGCGGGAAGGTGGCGGTCGGGACGACGAACGTGTCACCGAAGCGGTTGTTGAACCGGATCGCAAGGTCTCGGGCGAGCTCGAGATGCTGCCGCTGGTCGTCGCCGATCGGCACCTCGTCGGTGTCGTACAGGAGGATGTCGGCCACCATGAGCACCGGGTAGTCGAACAGACCAGCTGTGACCGACTCCTGGCCTTCGCTCTTGTCCTTGAACTGCGTCATGCGACGCAGCTCACCGAACGTCGCCACGCAGTTGAGGAGCCAGGTGAGCTCGGTGTGCGCGGCCACGTGGCTCTGGACGAACAGCACGCATCGCGCCGGGTCGAGCCCCGCCGCCATCAAGAGCACCGCGGTCTGGCGCGTGCGCCCGGTGAGCTCGGCGGGGGAGTACGGCACCGTCATCGCGTGGAGGTCGACGACGCAGTAGATCGCGTCCTGGCGATCCTGGTCGGCCACCCAGCGGCGCACGGCGCCGAGGTAGTTGCCGAGGTGCATCTCACCCGTGGGCTGGATCCCGGAGAACACGCGTGGCATGGAGTCGCAGGCTACCTGCGGCCTCGCACGAAACCCTTCGGGGATTGCGCGGTCTCCGAGAAGGCCGGCGGTACTGTGGCCCCAATGTCGTACGAGGTGTCGACGTCGGTCTTCGAGGGTCCGTTCGACCTGCTCCTGCACCTGATCCTCAAGCAGGAGGTCGATCTGTGGGAGATCTCGCTCTCGCGGATCGTCGACGAATACCTCGGAGAGCTCGAGCGCATGGAGAGCTTCGATCTCGAGGTCACGACCGACTTCCTGCTCATCGCGGCCACGCTCGTCGACCTGAAGGCGCGGCGGCTGCTCCCGTCGCTGGAGGAGGTCGAGCTCGACGAGGAGCTCCTCCGCTTCGAGGAGCGCGACCTCCTGCTCGCCAGGCTCCTCGAGTGCAAGACGTTCAAGGACGCGGCCCGCGCCATGGAGACGCTCGTCCGGCGCGCCGACCGCAGCCTGGCGCGACGCGCCGGCGTCGAAGAGCCGTTCGCGTCGTTGAAGCCCGACGCGCTCGACCGGGTGGCGCCTTCCACACTGCTGGCGGCGGCGCTGCGCGGCTTGGCACCGAAGCCGGCCGTCGCGATCCCGGTCGAGCACATCGCGCCCATCCGGGCCAGCGTGCGCGAGGCGGTCGAGGTCGTCCTCTCCGTCCTGCCCGAGCGTGAGCCGCTCAGCTTCCGGCAGCTGGTCGCCGACGCGCCGACGCAGCTCGAGGCGATCGTGCGCTTCCTCGCGATCCTCGAGCTCTACAAGCAGGGCGTCGTCGACCTCGAGCAGTTCGACACGTTCGGCGACCTGCGCATCCGGCGGTTGCGCGAAGGCGAGACCGCGCTCGATGCGGCCAGCCTGGCCGAGTGGGACGAACCCGAAGGCGCACCCGAGGGCGGGCGCGAGACGGTGGGCTCGGAGCCCGAGTAGCCGTGTACGACGACCCGCTCGACGAAGCCACCCAAAGCCTGCGAGCGCACGAGGCGCGCCGCGTCGTCGAGGCGGTCGTCATGGCCGCGAGCGACCCGGTCGAGCCCGGCTTCCTCGCCCAGCTCCTCGAGCTGCCGGTCGCGAGCATCGAAGAGCTGTGCGGCGCGCTCGCCGCCGAGTACGAGACTGACGGGCGGGGCTTCATGCTGGTGAAGGTGGCGGGTGGCTACCGGTACCAGACCCACCCGGACCTGGCGCCGTACGTCGAGCGTTTCGTCCTCGAGGGACAGCACGCGCGGTTGTCGGCACCGGCGTTCGAGACGCTTGCGATCATCGCCTACAAGCAGCCGATCTCGCGCGCGCAGATCTCCGCCATCCGCGGCGTCGACGTCGAATCGGTCCTGAGCACGCTCCTGCGGCGCGGCTACATCGAGGAGGTCGGCCGCGACCCGGGGCCGGGACAAGCCGTGATGTACGGGACGACGCGCGAGTTCCTCGAGCGGCTCGGCCTCGACTCGCTCACCGACCTGCCGCCGCTGGGCGACTTCGTTCCCGCGCCCGACGTCGTCGACGCGCTCGAACGTGGTCTGCGCGTGTCCGACGACCCCGCACCCAACCCGTAGATGGCGACCCGGACGCCGTCCGGGCAACCCGGCAGCAGCGCGGAGGGTGAGCGCCTCCAGAAGGTCCTCGCCCGCGCGGGATTCGGGTCGCGGCGCGCCGCCGAGATGCTGATCGCCGACGGGCGCGTGACCGTCGACGGCGCGGTGGCGCGGCTCGGCCAGCGCGTCGACGCTCAGCACGCGCGCGTCGAGGTGGACGGCGTGCCGGTCACCGTGCGCGACGGCGTCGTGTACTACCTGCTGAACAAGCCGCGCCGGGTCGTCACGACGGCCCGCGACCCCGAAGGTCGACCGACGGCCGTCGACCTCGTCCCGACGGAGCCTCGCGTGTTCCCGGTTGGTCGCCTCGACTACGACACCGAGGGTCTCCTCGTGCTCACGAACGACGGCGACCTCGCGCAACTCGTCACGCACCCGCGCCACGGCATCGAGAAGACGTACCTCGCCGAGGTCTCGGGCGTGCCGAGCCGCGCCACGATCCGGTCGCTCCGCGAGGGAGTCACGCTGGAAGACGGACGCACCGCGCCGGCGCGCGTCCGCCTCGTGCAAGACCTGGGCGACAACGCCGCACTCGAGATCGTCGTCCACGAAGGCCGCAACCGGATCGTGCGACGCATGTGCGAAGCCGTCGGCCATCCGGTTCGCCGGCTCGTCCGGACGCGCGTCGGCCCGATCGCCGACCGTCGTCTCGCCCCCGGATCGTGGCGTGCATTGCGCCCTCGTGAGGTCCGGGCCCTGTACGCCGCCGCGACGGAACCTGCAACGTCCCGGAGCGACGAATCGAACCCCGACTAATCTCACGTCGTGTGAGGCTTCGGGCGCTGCGCGGCGCGATCACGTGCGACGAGAACACCAAGCAGGAGATCGAGGAGAAGACCCAGCGCCTGGTCAAGGAGCTCCTCGCCCGCAACGAGCTCGAGCACGACGACATCGTGAGCGTCGTCTTCACCGCGACCGACGACCTGACGGCGGAGTTCCCGGCCGCAGCCGCCCGCGGCGTCGGCCTGGGTGACATCCCGTTGCTGTGCGCCCGCGAGCTCGCCATCGACGGCGGGAAGCCCATGTGCATCCGGCTCCTCGTCCACTGCTACACGGAGCGCGCCCGGGACGAGCTGCACCACGTGTACCTCGAGGGTGCCCGAACGCTCCGTGACGATCTGCCGGAGTAGCCGCGTGCGGCGTCGCGCTCGAGACACGGCGAGAACGAGAGGCGCGCCGCGATGATCGGAGCCGAGATCACCATCGCGGGCCCGCGTCCGCTCCGGGGCACGGTGCGCGTCCCGGGGGACAAGGGAATCTCGCACCGCGCCCTGCTGTCGGCCGCGCTCGCATCCGGTCGCAGCACCATCCGGGGCCTCGCCGACGGAGACGATGTGCAGT
>Ga0070698_100002430_pt1 | contig 20529 bp, 20 predicted proteins | sample KBSK1502metaG_FD_65477 | JGI IMG/M metagenome (GOLD analysis project Ga0070698, IMG submission 65477) | Corn, switchgrass and miscanthus rhizosphere microbial communities from Kellogg Biological Station, Michigan, USA - KBS K1-50-2 metaG | ecosystem: Host-associated > Plants > Roots >...
AGGCGGTGCATGACGTCGGCGGTGACCTCGTAGCCGACGTGGCAGATGAACAGCGTCACGGCGAGACCGGCCACCGGGTCGCCCCAGGACTGACCGCAGGCGACCGCGACCAGCCCGGCCAGCGCCCCGGCCGACGACAGCGCGTCCAGCCAGGAATGCCGGGCATCCGCGATGAGCGTGGCGGAGTTGATGCGCCTGCCGACCGTCATCTTGTACCGGGCCACCGCCTGGTTGCCGATGATGCCCACAATGGCGCCGGCGATTCCCGCGCCGACAAAGTACGTGTGGCCGTGCTCGATCAGCTTGCGGACGCTCTCATACCCGGCGAAGGCCGCGCTTGCCCAGATGACCAGGGCGATGCCCACTCCGGCGAGGTCCTCGGCGCGTTCGAGCCCGTAGGGGTACTTCTCGGTAGGCGGACGCCGTGACAGGCGGAACCCGAGAAACACCACGGCGCTGGTTGAGACATCGGACAGGTTGTGGATCGCGTCGCCGAGCAGCCCGACTGAGCCTGTCAGGACGGCAAGCAGCAGCTCGACCAGCCCGGTGATGGCCAGCCCGGCCGCGCTGATGGCGACGGCCCGGTTAGCCTGCCGTCGCTCGTCCGCATCATCCCGGGTGTTCGCGAGCGGAAAGGCCAGCGCCGGATCACGCTGTCCGCGAGTCTTGTGCACCGTGCCAGGATAGTTGGCCGGGAGCCGCCGGCCTTCCGCGCGGGAAAGGCGGCGGGCGGCGGGGTCAGACGCTGCTGCGAAGGCGCTGCAGGGCCTCGGCGAGAATGGCTTCGCCGTCGGCGTCGGTACGGCGCTCCTTCACGTAGGCCAGGTGCGTCTTGTACGGCTCGACGCGCGGCGGGGCCGGCGGGTTGGCCTCGTCCTGGCCCGCAGGGAAGCCGCACCGGGGGCACTCCCACTGCTCGGGGATGGCAGCGTCGGTCGCGAAGCTCGGCCGGGTCTCGTGTGCGTTTGAGCACCAGAACGACACCCACACCCGAGGCGCGGCCTCACCGCGCTCGGCCTCGCCCATTGGGCCGGCGCCTACCCTGCTTCCGCGTATCGCGTTGCCACTGCTCACAGATCACCCCTTGTCACGGGAATCATCGAACGACGTCTAATGCCATCTACCACCAGATACTCCGGACCCGGCTGGAGATACACGCGGAACTCAGTGGCTGAGGAGCCAGCCTAGGACAACGATGACCACGAACCACAGCACACCGAAGAAAATGGTGATCCGGTCCAGGTTCCGCTCGACCACCGACGATGAGCCAAGCGTCGAGGACACACCGCCCCCGAACAGGTCGGACAGGCCGCCGCCCTTGCCCTTGTGCAGGAGAACCAGCAGGATCATCACGAGGCTCACGATGATCAGGATGACCGAAAGTGCGATCTCCACGGCGGTCTATCTCCTTGCCAAAACGACTGTCACGACTTGTTGTCAGCGCCTGTGCGTCTCACCGGCCGCCGCTCACTGGCGCGGGGCCAGCTCGCGGTACCGGCAGATCGAAGCGAACTGGGCGGCATCCAGGCTAGCGCCGCCGACGAGGGCTCCGTCGACGTCCTGTTGCCCCATAATAGGCGCGATGTTGTCGTCCTTCACTGATCCGCCATACAGGATACGCACTCCGGCGGCCGCTTCGGTCCCGTGCGTGGCCGAAACCCACTCCCTGATGGCGGCGGACATCTCCTGCGCGTCACCGGGCGAGGCGACCTCACCAGTGCCGATGGCCCAGATCGGCTCGTAGGCGATCACCATCGCGGCGACCGCCTCGGCCGGCACCTTCGCCAGCGACCCGCTCAGCTGCGCCATCACGTGCGGCACCTGCTCGCCGGCGTGTCGCACCTCCTGCGGCTCCCCCACGCACAGGAGCGGCGTGATCGAAACCGCGAGCGCGGCGCGTACCTTGGCGTTGACCAGCGCGTCGTCCTCGTGGTGGTACTGGCGGCGTTCGGAGTGCCCGCACAGCACGTAGGAGCAGCCGAGCTTGGCGAGCATCGGCCCGGACACGTCCCCGGTGTAGGCACCGCGATCGAACGGGGACAGGTCCTGCGCGCCGTAACGGATCTTCATCTTGTCGCCGTCGACCAGCGTCTGCACCGAACGCAGCGCGGTGAACGGCGGCAGCACCACGACCTCGACGTACTGGTAGTCGTTCGGCCGCAGCGTGAACGCCAGCTTCTGGACGAGCGCGATCGCCTCGAGGTGGTTGCAGTGCATCTTCCAGTTGCCGGCGATGAGCGGCAACTTGCTGTTATCAGCCACGTCAGTCCGTTTCCAGGGCCGTCAGCCCGGGGAGGGTTTTGCCCTCAAGGTACTCCAGCGACGCGCCGCCGCCCGTCGAGATGTGCCCGAACGCCCCGTCGGGCAGCCCGAACGACCGGATCGCCGCCGCCGAGTCGCCGCCGCCGATCACGGTGAGCCCGTCGACCTTGGTCAGTTCCTCGGCGACCGCGCGGGTGCCCGCCGCGAAGGCGGGGAACTCGAAGACGCCCAGCGGGCCGTTCCAGAACACGGTCCTCGCGTCGATCAGCTTGGCCGCGAACAGCGCGCGAGTGTCCGGGCCGATGTCCACGCCCTCCCGGTCCGCCGGGATCGCGTCGGCCGGCACGACGACCGACTGCGCGTCGGGGGCGAAGTGCGTCGCGGCCACGATGTCGGTCGGCAGCACGATCTCGACCCCGCGCCGCCGCGCGTCGGCGAGGACCCGCTTGACCGAGTCGATCTGGTCGGCCTCCAGCAGCGAATTGCCTACCTCGTGCCCGAGCGCCGCGAGGAACGTGTACGCCATCCCGCCGCCGATCACCAGGCGGTCCGCGAGGCCGAGCAGGTTCCCGATCACGCCGAGCTTGTCCGATACCTTTGACCCGCCGAGCACGACGACGTACGGGCGGGCCGGCTTCTCTGTCAGCCGCTTCAGCACGGCCACCTCAGCGAGGATGAGGTCGCCCGCCGCGTGCGGCAGCAGCGCGGGCAGGTCGTAGACCGACGCCTGCTTGCGGTGCACCACGCCGAACCCGTCGCCCACGTACACATCGCCCAGTTCGGCGAGCCGGGCAGCGAGACGGGCCCGTTCGGAATCATCCTTCGAAGTCTCCGCGGGCTCGAACCTGACGTTCTCGAGCAGCGCCACGCCGCCGTCCGTCAGCGCGCCCACGGTGGCGGCGGCCGACGGGCCGACGAGGTCGGCGGCGAACGCGACCTGTTTGCCCAGCAGCTCCGCGAGCCGGACCCCGACCACGTGCAGCGACGGGCCGCCCGCGGCGCGCGCAGCATAGTCCGGGCCCTTCGGGCGGCCGAGGTGGGCCATGATGACGACCCGGGCGCCGCGGTCGGACAGCTTCTTGATCACCGGCAGGCTGGCGCGGATCCGGCCGTCGTCCGTGATCGCGCCGCTGCCTTTCAGGTCGAGCGGCACGTTCAGGTCGGACCGCAGCAGGACCCGGCGCCCGGCGACGTCGATGTCGTCGATAGAGCGCATGCGCTACGCCAGCCGGGACGCGACGAGCGCGGTCAGGTCGGCGAGCCGGCAGGAGTAGCCCCACTCGTTGTCGTACCAGCCGAACACCTTCACCTGGTTGCCGTACGCCATCGTGATCGAGGAGTCGAATGTGCACGAGGCGGGCGAGCCGACGATGTCCGAGGACACGATCTGGTCCTCGGTGTAGACCAGGTAGCCCTTGAGCGCGCCGTCCGCGGCGGCCTTGTAGGCGGCGTTGACCTCGTCCTTGGTCACGTCGCGTTCCAGGTCGACGACCAGGTCCGTGATCGACCCGACCGGCACGGGCACGCGCAGCGAGTAGCCGTCGAGCTTGCCCTTGAGCTCGGGCAGCACGAGCGCGGTCGCCTTGGCGGCGCCGGTGGTAGTGGGCACGATGTTCAGCGCGGCGGCCCGGGCCCTGCGCAGGTCCTTGTGCGGCCCGTCCTGCAGCATCTGGTCCTGGGTGTAGGCGTGCACCGTGGTCATCAGGCCCTTGACGATGCCGAAGTTCTCGTGCAGCACCTTCGCCATCGGCGCCACGCAGTTGGTGGTGCAGGAGGCGTTGGAGATGATGTCGTGGTTCGCGGGGTCGTACTTGTCGTCGTTGACCCCCATCACGATCGTGATGTCTTCTTCCTTGGCCGGCGCAGAAATGATCACCTTCTTGGCGCCGCCCGCGATGTGCGCCTTGGCCTTGGGGCCGGTGGTGAAGATGCCGGTCGACTCGACCACCACGTCGACGCCCAGGTCGCCCCAGGGGAGGTTGGCCGGGTCGCGTTCGGCGAGGATCTTGATCGACTTATCGCCGACGCGGATCGTGTCGCCGTCGACGGTCACGGCCTCTTTCAGGTCGCCCGCCGTGCTGTCGTACTTGAGCAGATGGGCCATCGTCGCGACGTCGCCGAGGTCGTTCGCCGCGACGATCTCGATGCCGCGGTCGGTCCCCGTCGTGTTCACGGCCTTCCAGAAGTTCCGGCCGATGCGGCCGAACCCGTTGATGCCAACTCGAATGGTCACAGCACAAGTCTCCGTTTCGATCGCCGCTCGTGACTAGGGTCCAGCGTCCCCGGCCTCGCGTCACTCCCGGATCTCTTCCCGGGGAGATTATCGGACACCGGGACACCGGGCGCGGACCCCGGGGGTCTCCTGGAGGACGCGTCCGGTCCAGCGGCGAGCCGGCCTGTCCTGGCCCCTGTGCCGGGCAGGCATTCGCATGCCTATGGTCTAGACCATAGCATTCGGAACGGACGGGTGTCCTCGCCCGTCTCATGACCCTGGCGTGGCGGCTTCGGCGTTACGCTGAAGCCGGGACGACTCCCCTGGGAGGAGGCGGTGCCGTGGCCGGGCGGACGGCGCGGCGGCGGGTGCTTCGGGTGACGCTGCCGCAGGACGGGCCGACGGATGGGACGGCGGTGGCGGTGCGGGCGGACGCGCGCGCGGACCTGCTCGCGGCCGAGGAGCCGCTCGGCATCCGGGTCGACGGCACTGCGCTGACCATGACCATGCGCACGCCGGGTGACGACGTCGAGCTCGCGGCGGGGTTCCTGGTCAGCGAGGCGGTCGTCAGGTCCCGCGAGGAGATCGCCGAGATCAAGCTCTGCGACGGCGTGACGTGCGGGCACGGCGACCATTCCGAAGCCGAGCTGGGGAACATCGCCGACGTCAGGCTCGCCCCCGGCGTGGCGGTGATGCCTGGCGCGCGGCGGAACTTCATGACCACGTCGGCGTGCGGCATCTGCGGCAAGACCTCCATCGAGGACATCTGCGTGCTGCCCGCGTCGCCGCTGTCCGCGGACCAGACGCGGTTCACGCCTGCCCTGCTGGCCTCGCTGCCGGACCGGCTGCGGGACGCGCAGAAGGTGTTCTCCTCCACCGGCGGGCTGCACGCCGCCGGGCTGTTCGACGCCGCCGGGTCGCTGCTCGCGGTGCGCGAGGACGTGGGCAGGCACAACGCGGTCGACAAGATCGTCGGCTGGGCGCTGCTGAACGACAAGCTCCCGCTGAGCGGCTGCGCGCTGCTGGTCAGCGGGCGGGCCTCGTTCGAGCTGGTGCAGAAGGCGGTGCTGGCCGGCATACCGCTGCTCGCGGCGGTGTCCGCGCCGTCGTCGCTGGCTGCCGACCTCGCCGCCGAGGCGGGGCTGACGCTGGTGGGCTTCCTGCGCGGGCCGTCGATGAACGTTTACACAGGCGCGGAGCGCCTGTCGTTGTGAGCTGCCCCGGTATACCGGGCCGCGACGGCGGGCAGTAGTCAGGCGTGAGCGACACTAGTCGCCCGGATGACCGGCCGGCCCCTCAGCTCGCCTACGCGCGGTGGACGGACGCGCTGGCGCGGGCCGGCTGGCGGACCGCGCCGGTCACGGAACACGTGCCGGCGGCCGAGGGCCTCGGCCGCGTCACGGCTGCTCCGGTGCACGCGCGCGGCCCGCTGCCCCGGTCGGACTGCGCCGCGATGGACGGCATCGCGGTGGCCGCCGCCGTAGTAGCCGGCGTGGTCGCGGCCGCCGCTGTTGCTGCTCCTGTCGTGGCGGCGAGTACCGGTGATCGGGTGGTGCTGCCGCGGGGCGCGTTCGAATGGGTCGACACCGGCGACCCGATGCCCGCGGGCACCGACACCGTGATCGAGCGCGAGCGGGTCGTGCCGCGGGACGACGGCGGCGTCCTCGTCTCCGGCCGGGCCGGCGGTGACCTGGCGCCGCGCGGCAGGAACGTCCGTGCCGCCGCCGAGGATTTCGCGGCGGGTGAGCTCCTCGTGCCTGCGGGGCGCCGGCTGCGGCCGGCGGATCTGGCCGCCGCGACGGCTGGCGGGCACGTGACGCTGGCCGTGGCCCGTCGGCCGGCGGTGGCGATCATTCCGACCGGAGACGAGATCAGGCCGGCTGGCGCGGCCCTGCGTCACGGCGACATCACCGACACCAACTCGCTCATGCTCGCCGCGCGATGCCTGCAGGCCGGCGCGCGTCCGGCGGTCAGCGCGGTGCAGCCGGACGACCCCGACACGCTCGCCGCCGAGATCAGGCGGTCGGCGGCGGACGCCGACCTCGTGCTCGTGATCGCCGGGTCCAGCCGCGGCCGCGGCGACCACACCGCCGCCGTGCTCGCGCAGGTGGGCGGCGTGGCGGTCGCGGGCGCGGCGCTCCGCCCCGGCCACCCGGTGCTGCTGGGCCACGCCAAGCCGGGCGACGGGCCCGACGGGATCGTTCCCGTCGTCGGCGTGCCGGGGTACCCGCTGGCGGCGGCGGTGATCTGCGAGCTGTTCGCGCTGCCGCTGCTCGCCGCCATCGGCGGCTGGCGGCACGCCCCGGACTCCCGGCCCGCGGTGCTGGACCGCGACTGGGCCTCCCCGCCCGGCGTCGAGGAGTGGGTCCCCGTCCTGCTGACCCGCTCCGCGGACCGCGTCGTGGCGACGCCCGGCAGGCGCGGCGCGGGCTCGGTCAGCCGCCTCGCCCGCGCCGGCGCCTGGTGGCCGATCCCGCCCGGCCAGGGCTCCTTCCCGGCCGGCACCGAGATCGAGGTCCGCCCGATCCCGGGCGACTACTTCGCCTAACCCGGGCTGCGGCCCGCCCGCCCGCTTCTTGCTGTTATCAGAGGCTGAAAACGGGGACAAAGTCCTCACGATCTTGGGCAGCCTCGCTGCTTCTTGCTGTTATCAGCGTGACGAAATTATCGTGCGGGATCCGGCGCCGAAAGCCGGGCCGGATCCCGCACGATCGTTGATCCTGGCGTGCGAGGCGGCCCGCTTCTTGCTGTTATCACTGATTGGGTGGGGCAGGCGATTGGCGGTGTGGGCCACAGGTGCGGATCTATTGGCGCTGTGGGCCACACCGCCAATGCGGTTGGCTGGCTGCGGGCCGCCCGGCCCGTTAGCGGCGGGCTGGGCGGAGGATGTGGCGGGCGCGGGCGGCGAAGGCGACCGCGGCGGTGGCCGCCACGATGGCGCCGCTCAGGAAGACGCCCGGGCCGCCCGGGCCGCCCGAGGCGCCGAACGGGCCGCCGGTGAACGTGCACACGATGAGCGCGAGTGCGCCTGCTGTGAAGACGGCCGCCGCGGCCAGCGGGAAGAACCCGCTGGACAGCACCGGGACCGGGGCGCGGCGCCGCCAGTACACCGTGGCGAGCAGATAGCAGCCGAGCAGCAGCAGGCCGCCGAGGCCGCCGCCGATCACCCGCAGCGACACCGCGTCGCTGGCCGCCTCCAGCACCGCCGCCTGGCCGCAGGTTCCCGCGCCGGGCCAGTTCGACAGCCAGTGCGCGCACTCCGCGGCCGTGTACGTGCCCGCGGGCGCGGGCGTGCCGCCGACGAAGCTCCGGCCGGCCAGGTGGTTCATGGCCAGCGCGACGAAGCCGCTGGCCGCGATGGCGAACATCCCAGTCCAGCCGAGCCGCAGGCCCGTCAGCACCAGGTCGGCCGCCACCTGCCGCGGACGGAAGTTGTGCGCCCGCACTACTGCCCGGACCGAGCCGAACGCCGAAATCGCGGCCTCCTGCGCTTCCCGCTGCGTCATCCCGATCGCGACACCCGCCGCGGCGGATTCCCGCAGGTGGTCCTCGGCCTCAGCGAGGATCTCCGCGGTCCGCTCCGGCGACATGCGCAGGCTGGCCCTAAGCTCGGCCAGGTACCCGGCGATCAGGTCCCCGGTCACGCCTGCCACCCCACAACCGCCTGGACTCCGCCGGCGAAGCGCTTCCACTCGGTCCGCTGCGCGGCCAGCGCGGCCTCGCCGTCGCTGGTCAGCGCGTATACCCGCCGCTTGCGGCCGTCCGCGTCCGCCCACGAGCTGGCCAGCAGCCCCGCGTCCTCCAGCCGGTGCAGCGCCGGGTAGACGGTCCCCTCCGGCAGGTCGAACATGCCCTCGCTCCGCGCGCGCAGCGCCGTGATGATCGCGTACCCGTGGGCGGGCCCCGCCGCGAGCACGGACAGCAGCAGCAGGTCCAGGTGCCCCTTCAGCCGTTCCCTGTTCATGCCAAGGAAATCTATGCCTCGTGTAGCTAGGTGTCAAGCACATAGGACCATCCGGGGCGCCAGCTGAAATCCTCCGCCACCAGCTCCTCGACCGGGACGCCGCGCAGGGCGTGATCCAGCGCCCACAGGGTCGCGACGTGCCCGATGACCACGATCCGCCGGCCGTCCCAGCGCGACGGCAGGTCGGCAAGGAACCGCTCGCCGCGCGCGACGGCCTGCCGCCAGCTCTCCCCGCCCGGGTACGGCACGTCCAGGTGGTCGCGCCGCCCGGCGTGCATCTCCGCGGCGGCCATCCCGTTCAGCTCGCCGTAGTCGCATTCGCGCAGCCGCCAGTCGTGCAGCACGGGGATGCCTGACCCGTCAAAGGCGAGCTCCGCCGTCTGCACGGCGCGCCGCAGGTCGGAGCAGAACACCGCCGCGATCCCGTCCCTGGCGCGCCGCCGCCCGAGCTCGCGCGCCTGCGCCCTGCCCTGTTCGGACAGCCGGCCCGGCAGCCACCCGGTCGCCCGGCCCGCCTCGTTGTCCTCGGTCGTGGAGTGCGTCTCGAAGACGATCTCGATGCCCACGCGCCAACCCTAGGATCCAGTCGGCGCGACAACCCGATCCGCCGCCGACGCGTCAGGTACAAAGGAGTGACTCAAGGGGCGAAGATGAGCAGACTTCCCGCGCTGCGATGGGCGATCGCCGCTGCCGCCGTCGCGGCGTCGCTCGCCGGCTGCCACGTCCCCTTCATCTCCAAGGGCGGCAGCGCCAGCGGGACAAGCAGCAGCAGCGTCCCGGCCAGCCTGAACACGTGCACCGTCTACGCGCAGCATTACGACGCCGAGGTCATCGTCACCCCGGGCCGCACGTCCGAGTGCGACACGCTGAGCACTAACCTGACCGGCGGCGGCATGGTCTGGGCCAGCACGCCCAACGCGGGGTCCATCGGCAATCTCACCGAGCAGTGCGACCTGATGAGCGCCGGCGGGACCTACGAGGCGGTCGTCATGGACGAGTCCGGCGCCTCCGTCGGGCATGCCACCTGCAGCGGCTTCGAGACGGCCGGGTGGACCGCGAACACGCAGGCGGGCCCGCTCGCCCGCTTCGTGGCGGCCCACCAGCAGGCGCTGCTGCAGCAGCAGGCGACCGTGGCCGCCTCGGCCGGCCAGGCCCAGCAGGTCACCAGCGCCGAGCAGGCGCTCCAGACGGACCTCACCACCTTGCAGCGCGCCAACTCGGCGCTCGCCAGCAGCAAGAGCCTGACCGGCGCGGCGACCCAGATGAAGCGCGACTACGCGCAGGAGCAGGCGGATTACGCCCGCGAGCAGCACGACTCGTGCCCGGCCGCTGCCGGGGACGCGACGACCGTGGGCCAGGATTCCGTCACGGTCGGCGGCGATCTCAACACCCTCACGGGCGCCGTGGAAAACCTCCAGGTCGGCGGCATCCAGAGCGTCCAGACCGCGGTGTCCACCGTGAATTCCGACCTGAGCAGCCTGCAGAGCCTGCACGCCGCGCCCTCGGTGAATCCCGCCTCGGCCATCGCCACGGGCAACACGGCGCTGGCGAGCTCCTGGAACTCCATTTCCACCGCGCAGGGCGAGGGCAAGACGATCATCACCGAGGCCCAGGCGCTCGCGGCCACGGCGCAGAGCCTGGCCAGCCAGCACGGCTGCTGAGCCGTGGCGCGCAGAGCGGTCGCCGCGCTGGCGGTCGTGCTCCTGGCCGCCGCCGGGGTCACGGTCTGGTACCGCGGCACCTACCACATCTGGCCAGGTCAGGCCGCCGGTTCCCGGGTGCACTGGTGCGGCCGCGACTACGAGAACGACCAGGGGCCCGGTTCGGCGGAGACCTTGCGGCAGGCGAAGGCTGGCAGCCCGCTGCCGCTGCGGGTCGCCGGCGATTACCCGCCGCTCGGGCCGCGGCAGCAGCTGCTCGGGGTCTCGATGGCAGGCCAGCCCGCCGCGTGTCCCACCGTGGTTTTCCTGAAGACCGGCCCGGACAGTTACCTGCCTTACGGCTTGCTCGGCGGTCCCTGAGCGAGCCCCGCGACGAGCGATGGGTCGTCGAGGACCGGCTGCCAGGCGAGTTCGGCGGCGCCGATCAGGCCGCCGTGGTCGAGCGCGCAGGGGTGGATCGGGACTCCCGCGCCGCGGCCCCACGGGCTGCGCAGCGCGACGGCCTCGCGGAGCTGGTCGGGGGCGGCGAGCAGCAGGTGCTTGTGCAGGCCGCCGAGGAGCACCCGGTCCGGGTTGACCACATTGATGAGGCCGGCCAGGCCGAGCCCGAGGGGAACGACGAGGGTGCTGACGGCCGCCCGGATCCGGGAGTCGGTCGCGTACCCGGCGCTGAGCGCGGCGATGGCCTGGTCGAGCACCGCGGTGTCCTGAGCGGGGACGAGGCCCGCCGCCGCCATGAAGCGCTCGGCGTCGGTCTCCACGTTGAGGCAGCCCCGGTTGCCGCACGGGCAGGGGCGGCCGTTCGGGTCGACGCTGACGTGCCCGGCCTCCATCGACAGGCCGCCGCTTCCCGTGTAGAGCGCGCCGCGCAGCACGAGAGCGCCGCCGACGCCGCGGTGCTCAGCCGCGACGACCAGCAGGTACCCGGCGCCGCGGCCCGCGCCGTGCCGGTGTTCCGCCAGCGCGACCGCGTTGACGTCGTTGACCGCCACGCAGGTCACGGCGCCGTCCGGACCCACGCCGGCGCCGCCGATGCCCTGCTCGGCCAGCTGGTCGGCCAGCAGCCCGCCGAACACGTCCCTGACCTTGACGCCGGTCGGCCAGCCGAGGTAGAGCGGGCTGACCGTGGCGCCTTCCGGCTCGGAGACCGCGCTCGGCATCGCGAGCGCCGCGCCGACGCAGGACCGGCCCGATCGCGCCAGCAGCCTGGCGCCGGCCGCCGCGAGCGGCGCCAGGGCGCGCGCGGGATCGCCGGAGGCCGGGACCTGACGGCCGGTCTCGGCCACGATCCGGCCGCCGAGCCCGACCAGGGCGACCGCGAAGCCGTCCGGATGCAGCTGGGCCGCGAGAGCCACCGGCCCGTCGGGGTCGATCGCCAGGCCGTGTGACGGCCGGCCCTGGGTGCCGGCCCGGGTACCCGTGTCGACCTGGATCAGGCCCAGGTCGCGAAGTTCGCCGGTGACGGCGCCCGCCGTGGCCCTGGTGACGCCAAGCGCCGCGGTCAGCGCGGACCTGGTGGGCGCCAGCCCGGTGTGGATCAGCGTGAGCGCGGCGCCGGGCAGGCCGCCTCGGTCGGGCCTGGTCTGCAGGGGCGGAGTGAGCGCGGGCTGGGCCTGTTCCAGGCGGTCAGGCAGGCCCGGCACCGTTAGCTCCACCCGGTAGTCATTGTCCTCATCCAGTCCTGCCCGTATCCTGGTTTTGTGCAGTTGCTAAACAAAATACCGCGTCTTGTTGACTCGCGTCACGATATGACCAGCGTCCGGGCCGCCGCTACTGCATTCTTCGCTGTCGATGGTTTCGTCTTCGCCACCTGGGCCGTGCGGATTCCCGCGGTCAAGGCCGCGACGCACGCGTCGCCCGCGGTGCTGGGGCTCGCGCTGCTCGGGCTGTCCGGCGGCGCCATCCTCACCATGACGATCTCCGGCGCGCTCTGCCGCCGGTTCGGGGCCGGCCGGATGACCGTCGGCTGCGCGATCCTGCTGTCGTTCGCGCTGCTGCTGCCACCGCTGGCGAGATCGGCGCTGTCGCTGTGGCTCGCGCTCCTGGTGTTCGGCGCGGCGTACGGCGGCCTGAACGTGTCGATGAACAGCCTCGCGATCAGCGTGGTGGCCGCGCTGCGCCGCCCGGTGATGCCGTCGTTCCACGCCGCGTGGAGCTTCGGCGGGCTGGCGGGGGCCGCGCTCGGCGGGCTGCTCGCCCCGCACCTGGCGCCGTTGCCGCACTTCGCCCTGGTCTGCGCGGCGGGGCTGGCGGTGACCGCGTGGTGCGGGCGGACGCTGCTCACGCACCCGCTGGCGGCGGCAGGCGCGGTCACCGGCGAGCTACCTGACCCGCGGGAGGGCGCTGCCAGCCTGGACAGGGCCAGCCTGGACAGCAGGGCCAGCCAGGACAGCACGGCCGGCCACGGGGGCCGGGCCAGCCGGCGCGCTCTCGGCCGCGGCTGGCGCGTGGTGCTGCTGTTCGGGCTGATCGCGCTGTGCTCCGCGTACGGCGAGGGGGCCATCGGCGACTGGGGGGCGCTGCACCTGCGGCAGGACCTCGGCGCGGGGCCGGGGCTGGCGGCGGCGGGCTATGCGGCGTTCGCGCTGGCGGAGGCCTGCGGGCGGCTGGCGGGCAGCTGGCTGCTGCTGCGCCTCGGGCAGACCAGGGTCCTGGTCTTCGGCGGGCTCACCGCCTGCGCGGGGATGCTTGCCGCGGCGCTAGCGCCGTCCGTCCCCGTGGCGCTAGCGGGCTTCGCGCTGACCGGGCTCGGGGTGGCCAACATGTTCCCTGCCGCCATGACGCGGGCCGGCCTGGTCGCCGGGCCGAACGGCGTCGCGGCCGCCTCCACCCTCGGGTACGCCGGCTTCCTGCTCGGGCCCCCGACGATCGGGTTCCTCGCCACCGCGGTAGGCCTCAGCGCGGGCCTGACCACAGTCTCGGTGCTAGCCCTGGTCGCCGCTCTGCTCGCCTGGATGGCCGGCTCGTGACCCGAACCTGGCGCGCAGCAGTCCCGGCAGCACGACCGAGCCCGTTGCCGGGCGGAACCGGACCGCGGCGTCCCGCAGCGCCTGCCACTCGTCGTCGGTCAGGTCGATCTCCGCGGCGGCCACGTTGCTCTCCAGCTGCGCGACGCTGGACGCGCCGGGGATCGCCACCACGGCCGGGCTCCTGATCAGCCAGGCGAGCGCGACCTGCGAGAAGCTGGCGTCGTGGGCGTCGGCCACCTCGCGCAGCACGCGCAGCAGCCCGGCGCCCCGCTCCTGGTTGACGGGCAGGAACAGCGAGTTGAACGACCTGACCCGGTTCCGCGGCCGGTTCGACCCGTCGTAACGGCCGGACAGGAACCCCTGCGCCAGCGGACTGTAGGCGATCACGACATGGCCGGTCCGCTCCGCGTACGGCACCAGGTCGTCGGCCGGCCCCGGGGCGGCGAGGCTGAAGCGCACCTGGTTGCTCAGCACCCGGCTGCCGAGCGCCTCCTCGGCCGCCTTCCAGCGGGCCAGCGGGTAGTTGCTCACGCCGACCTCGCCGACCAGGCCGATCCGCTGCAGCGTCCGCATGCCCCGCATGATGACGGTGTCCGGCACCACCGGGTTCGGCTGGTGCACCTGGTACAGATCGAGCCGGCTCACCCCGAGCCGGTTCGCGCTGGCGACCGCGCGCTGCTGGACGACCGCCGGGACGGGCAGGACGGGCAGCAGCTTCGTCGCGAGGAAGACCTCCTCGCGGCGCCCGGAGATGGCTTGCCCGAGGATCCGCTCGCTGCGCCCGAACCCGTAGATCTCGGCAGTGTCGAACAGCGTCACGCCCATCTCGATCGCGCGCCTGACGATCTCCCGCGCCTCGCCCTCCGCGTACGGCGTGCCGTATCCCCACTCCCTAGAACCGAACTGCCAGGTGCCCAGTCCTATCGCCGAGATCTTCGGAGCGGAGATCTCCCGGGCAGAGGTCTTAGGGGCAGAGGTCTTAGGGGCAGAGATCTCCGGAACAGAGCCGACGTCGAGATAACGCACGCTTTCAAGCTATCCCCCTAAGGCGTCTAGGGGAGCATGTCGGCCGTCAGGCAGGCTTCCGTGTTGGGCAGTCCGAGGTCCTGGGCGCGCCGGTCGGCCATCGCGAGCAGCCGACGGATCCGCCCCGCGATCGCGTCCTTGGTCAGCGGCGGGTCGGCGAGCTGGCCCAGCTCCTCCAGCGACGCCTGCCGGTTCGCGACGCGCAGCCGGCCGGCCAGCACCAGGTGGTCGGGCGCGTCGGAGCCGAGGATCTCCAGGGCGCGCTCCACCCGGGCGCCGGCCGCGACCGCGGCGCGGGCCGACCGGCGCAGGTTCGCGTCGTCGAAGTTCGCCAGGCGGTTGGCGGTGGCGCGGACCTCGCGGCGCATCCGCCGCTCCTCCCAGGCCAGCACGCTGTCGTGCGCCCCGAGCCGGGTCAGCATCGCCGCGATCGCCTCGCCGTCGCGGATCACCACCCGGTCCACGCCGCGCACCTCACGGGACTTGGCGGAGATCTTCAGCCGCCGCGCCGCCCCGACCAGGGCCAGCGCCGCCTCAGAACCGGGGCAGGTGATCTCCAGGGCCATCGACCGGCCCGGCTCGGTCAGCGACCCGTGCACAAGGAACGCGCCGCGCCAGGCGGCCTCGCAGTCGCAGATGCCGCCTGACACCACCTGCCGGGGCAGCCCGCGTACCGGGCGCCCGAAGCTGTCCAGCAGTCCCGCCTGCCGTGCCAGGCTGTCGCCGCCGCGGGAGACCCGCACGACGTACCTGTTGCCCTTGCGCAGCCCGCCCGGCTGCAGCACGAGCAGCTCCGACGTGTGGCCGAACACCTCGGCAATCGACGCCCGCAGCCGGCGGGCCACCGCCGCGGTGTCCAGCTCCGCCTCGATCACGATCCGCCCGGCGGTCAGGTTCAGCCCGCCGGCGAACCGCAGCAGCGTGGACACCTCCGTCTTCCGGCAACACGGCTTGACCACCGGAATGCGGCTGAGCTCGTCCTTCACCACGCCCGTCATCGCCATTGCGGCACCACCCCCACGCTTAAGTCGCTAACTCCCCCGAGCACCTGCCGGTACGCCGAGGCCAGCCGCACCGGATCGTGCTTTACGCCGTCGGCCGCCGCCACGTCGGACAACACCAGCGACGCGTGCAACAGTCCCGCCGCCTGCTTCAGCTCGTCTTCCGCGCCGGCCACCGCGCCAGAATCGGCGAGCACCACGTCAACAGTCAATGATGGCGCGTGGTCGGCGAGAACTTCCAGATGACGGTGCGGGGAAAATCCTTCGGTCTCCCCCGGCTGCGGCACCAGGTTCAGCGCCACCAGCCGCCGCGCCCTGGTCTCCGCCAGCGCCATGGCCAGCGACGGCACCAGCAGGTGCGGCAGCACGCTGGTGAACCACGACCCGGGGCCGAACACCACCCAGTCCGCCTCGAGCACCGCGGCGACCGCTTCCGGCACGGCCGGCGGGTCGACGGGCTCCAGCGAGATCGACCGCACCCGGCCGCTGGTGACCGCCACCGCGGCCTGCCCGCGCACCTCGCGGACCACCTCGGGCGCCAGCGGGTCGAGCCCGGACACGTACGCCACGATCTCCAGCGGCACCGCGGCCATCGGCAGCACCCGCCCGGTGACGCGCAGCAGCCGCCCGACCAGGTCCAGGCCGGCGACCGGATCGCCGAACACGTCCCACATCCCGGCGAGCAGCAGGTTCCCGAGGGCATGCCCGGCCAGCTCGCCTGAGCCGCCGAACCGGTGCTGCACCACCCGGGACCAGGTCTCGCCCCACGGGTCGTCGCCGCACAGCGCCGCGAGCGCCATCCGCAGGTCGCCAGGCGGCAGCACGCCGAACTCGCGGCGCAACCGCCCGGACGAACCGCCGTCGTCCGCGACCGTGACGATCGCCGTGATGTCCGGCGTTACCCGCCGCAGCGCGGCCAGCGACGCGGCCAGCCCATGCCCCCCGCCCAGGGCGACGACCTTCAACCCCAAGAAATCACTCCCGACCCAGGTCCCGGTGCGACACCGTGATATCGCGGTCGCCGAGCCGTGCCGCGATCTGTTCGGCCATGGCGACCGAGCGGTGCTTGCCGCCCGTGCAGCCAACCGCCAGCGTCACATACCTCTTGCCTTCGCGTTCAAACCCCGGCAGCGACACTTCGAGCACTTTCAGGTACGCGTCGAGGAACTCCTCCGCCCCCTGCTGGGCGAGCACGTAGTCGCGCACCCCGGCGTCCAGGCCGGTCAGCGGCTGCAGCGACGGCACCCAGTGCGGATTCGGCAGGAACCGGCAGTCGGCGACCAGGTCCGCGTCCACCGGCACCCCGTACTTGAAACCGAACGACACGATGTTCAGCCGCAGCGTCCCCGCCGACTCTCCGGCGAAGTAGGCGTGCATCCGGGACCGCAGCTGGTGCACGTTCAGCGACGACGTGTCCAGCACGATGTCGGAGTCGCCGCGGACCTCGCGGAGCAGGTCGCGCTCGGCGGAGATGCCCTCGGTGATCGTGCCGGCGTCCTGCATCGGGTGCGGCCGCCGCACGTTCTCGAACCGCTGCACCAGCGTCCTCTCGGACGCCTCGAGGAACACCACCTGCGGCGACACGCCGCGCGCGGCCAGCGCGGCGATCGCCGACTTCAGGTCCGTGGAGAACCCGGCCGACCGCGCGTCGATGATCGCCGCGATGCCGGGCAGCGACGCCCGGTCCGCGAGGTCGAGCATCGTGGGCAGCAGCGCGGGCGGCAGGTTGTCCACCACGTACCAGCCGAGGTCCTCAAGGGCGTTGGCCGCGGTGGAGCGGCCGGCGCCGGACATGCCGGTGATGATGACGATGTCGGGTACGCCGTGCGCGGCACGGTCGTTAGCGGGTTCAGTCATGTGGCTAACCTCCGGGAAGGACCAGGCTCCTCAGTCCGCAAGGCGCTCGTGATAGTGGCCGCGAGCCGCGGCCCGATGCCGGGCACTTCGGCGATCTCGGCGTCCGATGCCGCCGAGATCGCCTTCACTGACCCGAACTTCTTCAGCAGCGCGGCCCGCCGGGCCGGGCCAAGGCCCGGCACCGAGTCCAGCGCCGAAACTGTGGCGGCCTTGCCGCGCTTGGCCCGGTGGTAGGTGATCGCGAACCGGTGCGCCTCGTCCCGCACCCGCTGCAGCAGGTACAGCCCCTCGGACGTGCGGGACAGGATCACCGGGTGCGCCTGGTCCGGCAGCCACACCTCTTCCAGCCGCTTCGCGAGCCCGCAGACGGCCACGTCGTCGATGCCGAGTTCCGCGAGCGCGCCCGCGGCCGCCGCGACCTGGCCGGCGCCACCGTCCACGACGACCAGGTTCGGCGGGTACGCGAACTTGCGCTGAGGCGAAGCAAACGTACGTTCAGAAGAAATGTCTTGATCTTCCCTCGCCTCGGGATCGCCGAGCATGTCCAGCTCACCGGTCTCCTCGCGCTCCGCCAGGTAGCGCCGGAACCGCCGGGTGATCACCTCGCGGATCGCCGAGATGTCGTCGCTGCCGTCGAACCCCTTGATCGAGAACCGGCGGTACTCGCTCTTGCGGGCCAGCCCGTCCTCGAACACGACCATCGACGCGACGACGTGCGTGCCCTGCAGGTTGGACACGTCATAGCACTCGATCCGCAGCGGCGCGTCATCCAGGCCCAGCGCCTCCTGGATCTCGTGCAGCGCCTGGCTTCTCGTGGTCAGGTCGCTGGCGCGGCGCGTCTTGTGCAGCGCCAGGGCCTCCTTGGCGTTGCGCGCGACGGTCTCCATCAGGGCATTCTTGTCGCCGCGCTGCGGGACCCGCAGCTGCACAGGGCCGCCGCGGCGCGCGGTCAGCCACTGCGTCATGGTCGCCGCGTCCGGGGGCAGCTCGGGGACGAGCACCTCGCGGGGGATGCCGTTGCTGTCCGGTGATGTCCCGTCGCCGTAGAACTGGCCGAGGAAGTGCTCGACAAGGTCGGTGGTGGTGACGTCTTCCACTTTTTCAAGCACCCAGCCGCGCTGGCCGCGTATCCGCCCGGACCGGACGTAGAAGATCTGCACGGCGGCCTCGAGCGGGTCTTCCGCGAGGGCAATCACGTCGCAGTCGGTGCCGTCGCTGAGCACCACGGCCTGCTTCTCCAGCGCGCGCTCCAGGGCCTTGACGTCGTCCCTGAGACGGGCGGCCCGCTCGTACTCCTCCTCGTCGGCGGCTTCCCTCATCTCGGCGGTGAGCTTCTTGATGAAGCGCGCGGTCTGGCCGGACATGAAGTCGCAGAAGTCCTCGGCGAGCTGCCTGTGGTCATCTTCCGAGATGCGCTTCACGCAGGGCGCGGCGCACTTGCCGATATAACCGAGCAGGCACGGGCGGCCGATCTGGCCGGCCCGCTTGAAGACGCCCTTGGAGCAGGTGCGGACGGGGAAGACGCGCAGCAGGGTGTCGACCGTGTCGCGGATCGCCCAGGCGTGGCTGTACGGGCCGAAGTACCTGGTGCCCTTCCTTTTCGCGCCGCGCATCACCATGACCCGGGGGTACTCCTCGTCCATGGTGACCGCGAGGTAGGGGTAACTCTTGTCGTCGCGGTACTTGACGTTGAACCGGGGATCGAACTCCTTGATCCAGGAGTACTCCAGCTGCAGCGCCTCGACCTCGGTCTTCACGACCGTCCAGTCGACCCCCGCGGCGGTTGTGAGCATCGCCTGGGTGCGCGGGTGGAGCTGGGTGAAGTCGGCGAAGTACTGATTCAGCCGCTGCCGCAGCGACTTGGCCTTGCCCACGTAGATGACCCGGCCGCGCCCGTCCTTGAACCGGTACACGCCCGGTGCCTCCGGGATCTCCCCTGGAGCGGGTCGGTATCGGTGCGGGTCTGCCACGACTGTAAGGGTAGTCCCCGGCTGCGACTTTCAGGGTTATCCGGAACGGACGCGTGGCTCCGCCTGCAGAGAAAATGCGGCGCCTGCAGAGAAATCCGCCTTGAGAGGAAACGCGTCATATCTTAAGATTGGTGACTGTGACGGAACTTCCTGTCGACTACTTCCAGGACCCCCTCAAGTACTTCGCGCGGATGCGCGAGAAGCGGCCGGTCACGCCGGTGCGGATGCCGGAGGGGAACCGGGCCTGGATGATCACCAGGTACGCCGAGGTGCGCGCCGCGCTCGCCGACCCGCGGCTGGCCAAGGACTGGGTGGGCAAGCTGAGGCCAACGGACTTTGAGCCCGATCCGGTGACTGGCTACCTCAGCAGGCACCTGCTCAGCCTGGACCCACCGGACCACACGCGGCTGCGGCGCCTCGTGGTCAAGGCGTTCACCGCCCGGCGGATCGCCGGGCTGCGGCCGCGGATCGAGGAGATCACCGCGTCGCTGCTCGACGCGATGACGGATCGGGAATCGGTCGACCTGATCGAGGCCTTCGCGTTCCCGCTGCCGATCACGGTGATCTGCGAGCTGCTCGGGGTGCCGGCGGCCGACCAGGACAAGTTCCAGGTCTGGTCGCACGCCGTCGTGTCGTCCGTGGTGTCGGAGGAGGAGTTCCTCGCCGCGGGCGCCGAGATGTTCCACTACTTCACCGCCCTGCTCGCCGCGAAGCGGCGGTCCCCCGCTGACGACCTGACGTCCGCGCTGATCGCGGCCCGCGACTCGGGCGACTCGCTCGACGAGCGGGAGCTCATCGCGCTGCTGTTCCTGCTGCTCGTGGCCGGCCACGAGACGACGACCAACCTGATCGCGACCGGGACGCTCGCGCTGCTGAGTAGCCCGGCTGAGCTGGCGCGGCTGCGCGCCGACTGGTCGCTGCTGCCCGGCGCGGTGGAAGAGCTGCTGCGGTACGCCAACCCGCTGAACCACACGACCGACCGGTTCACGACCGAGCCGGTGGAGCTGGGCGGGGTCACGATCCCGGCCGGCGAATGGGTGCTGTGCGTGACCTCATCGGCGAACCGCGACCCGTCCAGGTTCGCCGACCCCGACCGGCTCGACCTGGGGCGGGACGCCGGCGGTCACCTGGCGTTCGGGCACGGGATCCACTACTGCCTCGGCGCGCCGCTGGCCCGCCTGGAGGGCGAGGTCGCGTTCCGCGCGCTGCTGACGCGGTTCCCTTCGTTGTCGCTGGCCGTCCCGTCCTCGTCGCTGCGCTGGCGCCCCAGCAGCCTCATCCACGGCCTGGAAACCCTCCCGGTCCGCCTGGTCTAAATGGGTCGTTCCGCGACCGGGGTTTGTCTGGCGGGGATTGTTTGGCGGGCTGCCGCCCGCTTCTTGCTGTTATCAGACAGGGAGCCGGCGCGCCTCAAGGGGAACCTGTCGATTGCGCAATCAACACCAATAGAGCAGGCCGATTGCGCAATCGACCTGCGGGATGCATGGGGCAGCGGCGGGGTGCGGCCCCGGCCGGGCTCGAAGATAGTGGATCGGCAGGTACCCCAGGGGGGCCCTTTTGATCCACTATCTTCGCGGGGACGCCCATCGGCATGCTCATGCCGCCTC
>Ga0070698_100002431_pt1 | contig 20520 bp, 17 predicted proteins | sample KBSK1502metaG_FD_65477 | JGI IMG/M metagenome (GOLD analysis project Ga0070698, IMG submission 65477) | Corn, switchgrass and miscanthus rhizosphere microbial communities from Kellogg Biological Station, Michigan, USA - KBS K1-50-2 metaG | ecosystem: Host-associated > Plants > Roots >...
TGACGGTCAATCCATGACGCTGATCGGCATCCTTCTCCACGGCTTCGGCCCCCGCTACGACCTGCCGATCGCGCGGGCCCTCTACCTGTACGCCGCGGGCGGCGTGGTGTTCCTGTCCTTCGTGCTCGTCGTGCTGTTCGCGGGGGAGCGGGTCGGTTCGAAAGCCATCGATTACCCTCGCCGCGCGGCGCCCTGGCTGCTGCCCCTGGCGCGCTCGCCGTGGCCGCGCATCGTCGGTGGCGCCATCGGCGTCGTCGGCCTGGTCATCGTCGTGATCGCCGGCCTCTTCGGACCGAGCAACAACTTCTACAACCCGGCCGAGTACATCGTCTGGATCTTCTTCTGGGCGATGACGGTCATCCTGTCGGGCCTGGTCGGCAACCTCTGGTACCTCCTCAATCCGTGGGCGGCGATCTACGACGCGGTCAACCGGCTCGTGCCCATTCGGCCGCGAGGCCGGCTGCCGAACGTCGGCGTGTGGCCCGCCACGGCCGCGTACTTCGCATTCGCCTGCCTCGAGCTGACGAGCGGCATGGCCAGCCGTCCGCTGGCGGTCGCGGTCTCGGCGCTGGTCTACAGCGTGATCACGCTGGCCGGCATGGCCTGGTTCGGCCGTGACGAGTGGCTGCAGCACTGCGAGGGATTCACGGTCCTGTTCAGCGTTGTGGCGCGGTTTGGGCCGATCGAGACGGAGCGCGACCAGGCGGGCGCCATCACCGCCGTGTACCTCCGGCCGTGGGGCTTCGGGCTGCTCAAGAGCGCGCCCACCGGGTGGGACTGGGTGGTGTTCGTGATCCTCATGCTGAGCACGCTCGCCTTCGACGGCGTCTCGGCGACCCCGGCGTGGCAGGACTTCACCGTCACGCTCAAGCCGTTCTGGGTGCCGCTCGGCGCGTTCGGGTTGTTCCTCGAGCGGACCTTCGGCCTGGTGCTGCTGACCATCGGTTTCCTGCTCATCTTCATCGCGTTCATGGAAGCCGTGATCTACCTCGGCCAGCGCAAGGTGGACGTCAAGGCGACGGTGTCGACGTTTGCGCTGACGCTGGTGCCCATCGCGCTCGTCTACAACGCGGCGCACAACTACAGCTACATCCTGGTCAACTCGCAGTACTTCATCCCGCTGCTCAACGACCCGCTCGGCAAGGGGTGGCACCTGCTGCCGGCGGTGGCAGGCTTCAAGCCCAACTTCGGGCTGGCGCAGGCGTCGACGGTGTGGTACGCCGACATCATCCTGATCGTGCTCGGCCACATCATCGCGGTGTTCCTCTCACACTTGAGGGCGGGGGAGCGATTTCGAACTGCCCAGCGCGCTCTGCTGAGCCAGTACCCCATGCTGTTGTTGATGGTGATGTACACAATGACCAGCCTCTGGATCCTTTCCCAGCCCATCACCCGCGAGGCCTGATGAGTAGCAGGCGCGCGCAGCCCGCCCGCAAAGACGCCGCGCAGCGCGGCAAGGCTGTCGCCCGCAAGCCGGTGGCCGGCACTCCGAGGTGGGTGGCGCCGACCGCCGTGCTGGCGGGCATCGCGTTGCTGATCGTGGTGTTCCTGATCTATCGGTGGTACACGACCCCCCTGCCGCCGCCGCCGCCCAGCCAGGACACCACGGCGCAGGTGCTGCAGATCCTCGAGAACATCCCGAAGTCGGACCTGGACGCCGTCGGCCAGGGCACGGCCAACAACCTGATCAAGCCGGTCTCGGGCTCCGCGCTCGTCGGGCCGGGCGGCAAGCCGGAGGTGTTCTACCTCGGCGCCGAGTACTGCCCGTACTGCGCGGCCGAGCGGTGGCCGATGGTGATCGCCCTGTCACGTTTCGGCACGTTCAGCGGCCTGACGTTGACCACTTCGTCGTCGACGGACATCTATCCGAACACGGTCACCCTGACCTTTCGCAGCGCCAAGTACACGAGCCAGTACATAGAGTTCGTCGCAGTCGAGACGACCGACCGCGACCAGAAGCCGCTGCAGTCGCCGACCACTGAGCAGCAGCAGCTCGTCCAGAAATACGACTCGGCGGGCAGCATCCCGTTCGTCGATTTCGCGAACAAGTACGCGTTCGACGGCGCGATGTACAAGCCGGACGTGATCAGCGGCATGAGCTGGCTCTCCGCCGCCGAGTCGCTGCAGTCGCCCGACTCCGCGCAGGCGAAGGCTATCCTCGGCTCGGCCAACCTGATCACGGCCGCGATCTGCAAGTCGATCGGCGACCAGCCGGCCGACGTGTGCTCGAGCACGACGATCCAGAACCTCGAGAAAACGCTCAAGTAGGTGAGCGGCCGCCTGCGACTGGTGGCGGTCGCCCTGAGCGTGGCGGGAATCGCCGTGTCGGTCTACCTGACAGTCGTGCACTTCATCGGTTTCGCGCCCGCGTGCCCGACCACAGGCCCGATCAACTGCGAGACGGTGCTCACGAGCAAGTACGCGGTCCTGGCCGGCACATCGATCCCGACGTCGGCGCTGGGCGTCGTGTGGTTCACGGTGAGCGCCGTGTTCTGGATAGGTGGATGGCGTCGCGCGATCAACTGGTGGTCGGGCGCAGGCCTGGCATTCGCGCTCGCGCTGGTCTTTGTCGAGATCGGGGTCCTGGGAGCGATCTGTCTGTGGTGCACGGCGGCGCACCTCCTGGTGCTGACGCTGTTCCTGATCGCGCTCACCGAGCACAGCCGGCAGCGGGGCGCATACTAGGCCCGGCTTTGGACCGGACGGCGAGGTCGAGGTCGCGCGCTCGCAGCCACGGGTGGCGTTCCCCTCGCAAACGCTGAGCTTTGACCACAGGGTCGGCAACCGAGTCGCGCATCGCGGCGGCGCAGAAGTGGACGCTTCGAGTAGGCCTCTTGATGCTTCCGCTCGCCTATTCGCCCTTCACCTACGACCAGTACGTCCTGCCCAAGCTGCTGCTCGGACGCCTGCTCGTCGCGGTCCTGCTCGTCCTCTATTGCGCCCGAGCCGCGGCCGGGCGCGCGCTAGTGATCAGGCGCACACCGCTCGACATTCCATTGCTCTTGTTCGTCGCCTCCGCCGCGTTGTCGACAGTCTTCGCCGAGAATCGAAACGTCGCGGTCTTCGGCACCTACACGCGTTACGACGGGTTGCTGACGCTGTTCACGTTTGCCCTTCTCTACTGGCTTGCGGTTCAGTCGCTCGCGGATGCGGATGAAGCGCGTGCGCTGATGCGCGTGGTGCTGACAGGTGGCTACGTCGTAGCCGTGGTGGCGATCCTCCAGTCCCTGCACGACACGGTCGAGCTCGGCGCGTTTGCCCCGGCTTACGGCACCATGGGCAACCCCAACGTGCTGGGAGCGTTCCTTGCGATGGCGATTGCAGTCGGCGTCACCGAATTGCTGGTCGCGGAAACTGTGTGGTCACGAATCCTCCTGATCAACGTCCTGATCGTCACCGGCATCGCGATAGTGCTCAGCTACAGCAGAAGCTCGTGGCTCGCGACGTCGGTCGCGGTCCTGCTCGTCGCGGCGGCGCGTCCCACGCGACTTCGCGTCCTCGCCTGGCTGGCGCCGGTGGTCGTCGTGCTCCTCGTGGTGCTCGCCGCGGGTCAGCTAGAAGCGCCACTTACGAGTCGGGTCAGCACGATCGTGGATCCCAGGACGATCGAAACCTCGCGCGGCCATATCTGGGCCGACTCGCTGCGGCTCATCGCGAGCCGGCCAATCATCGGCTATGGACCGGACAACGTCGGTCTGGTCTTCCCGCGCTTTCAGACCGGGGATTGGGGTCTCACCAACAGCCTGGCCCTGGGCGGAGTCCGCCAGCCCATCGACAAGACGCACGCGGAGCTGCTCCAGGTCGCGGCCACGCAGGGAGTGCTTGGGGTGGTCGCCTATCTCTTGATCCAGCTGGCCTTCCTGCGCGCGCTGTGGCGGGCGAGGAGATTCGACCAGGCGCTGATCGCCGGCGTGGGCTGGATCGCGTATCAGCTGGTGCTCCAGCTCAACTTCACGGCGCTTGCGGCCGCCCAGCCGTTCTGGATCTTCGCCGGCGCCGCCATCACGTCGTGCAGCGCGGTCGAAACCCGAGTCGTCAATCTTCGCCGCTCATATCGCTTGCTGGTCCCGGCGATCGCGGTCGTGGTCGCGGCACCGCTGGCCGTGTGGGGCCTGGCCACTCCTTATCTCGCGGACGCGCGATTACGCGAGGCGGTCGACGCGGATTTCGGCGGTCATCCCCAGCGGGCCGAAGGATGGGCCGCCGACGCACAGCATCTGGTCCCGTGGGAGAGCGTGTACGCGGTGGAGGTGGGGAACCTCGCCTTCGAGCAGGGCGCCTGGGCGCCTGCCCGCGACGCATACCGGCGAGGGGCCGAGCTGGGGACCTTCAACGCGCTCGTCTACCGCAACCTCGCCCTGGCCGACCGCAACCTCGGGCTCCTCGTCGAAGCACACGACGCCGCGTCGCAGGCGGTCGAGCTGGACCGCTTCGACCCGGCCAACCAGGCGCTAATCGCTGAATTCACGACCGGCAACCCGTAACCTATCGGCCTCGCCTGCGATTAAGTCCGCAGGAGAAAGGGGTCCGATGGACACGCTTCGACTTCTGCTCAGCCAGTACCGGTACGCGGCCATCGCCATGGTCACGCTCCTCACGCTCGGCATCGTCGGCGTAGTGGTTCTGACCACGACCACGGCCGGCTGCGGTCCCGCCAACAAGCTCGGGCTCAAAACCGCGCAGTGCATCAACGGCGGCCCGGTCGCCAACGTCGGTCAGCCAACTCCGACCAGAGGGTTGCCGCCGCCTCCATTGCCGACGGCCGTGCCGTACAACCCCCCCGCAACCTCGTACCCGCCGGACAATCCTGGCTCCTCAGGAGGGACGCCATACGCTCCGCCCAGCTCGGGCAGCTATCCGCCGATGGCATACCCAGCGTCCCCTCCGGGCCCGCCGCAGGTCTCTCTCTCGTGCCGGCTGCCGGTGTACGCCGGCGGACCAGGTTCGGGCGGCTTCATCGTCTTCCCTGGCGTCAGCTTCGTGGCCGATCCTAGAAGCGCGGTCACGGCCCCGTCACCGAGTCCCACCAGCGCCTCACCCTCGCCTGCACCTCCACAGAACGGTCCGGGTCCCGGGTATCCGTCGGGGTTCTACGGCCTGAGCTATGACGCCGCCTTCTCGAAATGGCTGCCGGTGCCCTGGGCATGGGTCTCGCCTGACGGGAAGAGCTATGCCTATCCGCTCAACGGCGACATCTACGTCCAGAACGTCGCCAACGGCACGCAGGTCGAGCTGGGACAGGGCCACGGTTACTGGGTGCTCGACACCGAGAACAGCGGTGTGTACGTCACGACTCCGAACCAGCCCGGCCTGTGGTTCCTCTCGTCCACGGGCACCGTCAAGCAGGTAACCGCCAGCGGGTTCTGGCAGGCCGCCCGGGCCGGGAGCGCGTACGGAACCGCGACTTCCCAGGTGCCTCAGGGCGCCTCCAACGAGATCTTGAAGCTCGACCTCACCAGCGGCGCAACAACCCCGTTCTTCACTCAGGCCGGCGCCCAGAGCACGGTCACCGGCTTCGACGGGCAGGGACACCCTGTGATCCAGGTCAATTACTTCGGTGGGCCCGGCTACCAGGGCGGCCAGGCCCTGTTCATCGCGACGGGCCCGAACGTTTCGTACGCGATCGCGGCGATGAGCTACGGCGCTTACAACCCTCCGCCGTACCCGTTCGGCACTCCGATCGCCGACAGCCACGGCCTGTGGTTCTCGGTCGGGAGCGGCACTGTCCTTTACGCCAACGGCGCGTGGTACTGGATGGCGAGCGTCGGCGGGCAGCTGGCCGGCCAGTGCCTGTAGCGCCCGGTTCTGGTACATCTCGCCGTGAGTGGTGACGTGGCCTTTTGACCTGACCGTCTACGCGGGCCTGCTCGTGCTTTTCTTCGGGCATGCATGGCTCGCGCGCAGCGCGGCCGACGCCGGCCGCCGGCACACCGTCTACTTCCTGGCCGGCCTGGCGACGCTGTGGATCGCGCTCGAGACGCCCATAGACACCATCAGCGACCGCTACCTCGACAGCGTCCACATGCTGCAGCACGTGCTGCTCGCCTTCGTCGCGCCCCCGCTCATGCTGCTCGGGCTTTCTACGTCGATGGCGGCCCGTCTGGCGACGATTCCCGGCGTCCGCGCCGTCACCGAGCCGATCCCTGCCCAGGTGCTGTCGGCGGCCGTGATGATCGCCTGGCACCTGCCGCCGCTGTACGACGCGACGCTGTACAACGAGGAGCTGCACATCGTCGAGCACCTGATGTTCATCGCCTCGGGCGTGCTCCTGTTCTGGCCGATCGTCGATTCGACATCGGCCCAGGCCCGCTGGCGGATGTCGCCTGGCGCCAAGCTCGTCTACATGCTGCTCGCGACGATCCCCCAGGATGGCGTCGCGCTCGCCCTCATCTTCTCTCGCGAACCGTTCTACGAGTTCTACACGCGCGTGCCGCGACTGATCGATGGATTCACCCCGCTCATCGACCAGACGATCGCGGGCGCGGTCCTGATGATCTTCGGCAAGGTCACCCTGGCGATCGCCGCCCTGGTCGTGTTCTTTCGCTGGTTCGGCGCCGAAGGGCGGGCCGACCGTGCCCACGCGGCGATGTGAAGCCGCACCCTGGTCTGGAATTTCGCCTGAGTCGTGGCGCCACGCCGCCGATACAATCGCCCTAGGGTGCGGTAGTTGGAATTCAAGGAAAGCATCCTCGACCTCGTCGGCCACACGCCGCTGGTGCGCCTGCACAAGGTGACGGCAGGGCTGAAGCCGACGATCCTGGCCAAGCTCGAAGAGCTGAACCCGGGCGGCAGCGTCAAGGACCGCATCGGTCTGACCATGGTCGAGGAGGCCGAGCGCACAGGCCAGCTGCGGCCGGGCGGCACGATCATCGAGCCCACCTCCGGCAACACCGGGCACGGCCTCGCCATGGTGGCCGCGATCAAGGGCTACAAGATGGTCTTCGTCATGCCGGACAAGATGTCGGCGGAGAAGATCAGCCTGCTCAAGGCCTACGGCGCGGACGTCGTGATCTGCCCCACAAACGTCGAGCGGTCGTCGCCGCAGTCGTACTACTCGGTGGCCGACCGGCTGTCCCGTGAGATCCCTGGCGCCTTCCAGCCCAACCAGTACTTCAATCCCAAGAACCCCGAGGCGCACTACCACACGACCGGGCCGGAGATCTGGGAGCAGACCGACGGACGCATCGACGTCTTCGTCGCCGGTATGGGCACGGGCGGCACGATCAGCGGCGTCGCCAAGTACCTGAAGGAGCGCAAGCCGGTCCACATCGTCGGCGCCGACCCTGAGGGCTCGCTCTACTCGGGGCCGATCGCGCCGTACAAGGTCGAGGGAGTGGGCGAGGACTTCATCCCAGGCACGATGGACCTGAAGGTGGTGGACCAGATCGTGCAGGTGACCGACAAGCAGTCGTTCATGGCCGCCCGCCGCCTGGCGCGCGAAGAAGGCATCCTGGTCGGCGGCTCGTCGGGGCTGGCGCTGCACGCCGCGCTCACGGTGGCCGCAGAGCGAGGGCCGGACGAGGTCATCGTCGTGCTGTTCCCGGACACGGGCCGCAACTACCTGAGCAAGTTCTTCAACGACGAGTGGATGCGGCAGAACGGCTACCTCGCGCGCCTGGGCGCGGTGCGCATCCGCGAGGTGCTGTCGTCACACCCGAAAGGATTGCCGCACCTGGTCACGGTCGAGGCCGGCACGTCGGTGGGTGAGGCGATCGACCTGATGCAGCAGTACGGCATCTCGCAGCTGCCGGTGGTCGAGGAGTCGAACGGGCAGGGCGTGGTCGGCACGCTGCAGGAGCGCACGCTGCTCGACCGCGTGTATCGCGACCCGGCCGTCGTGACCACCGCGGTGTCCGCGGCCATGGACGCGCCGCTCAGCCAGGTCGGGGTCGACTCGTCGCTGGACGACGCATTCGAGCCGCTGCTGCGCGGGGAGCAGGCGGTGCTCGTCGTCGAAGACTCGAAGCCGGTCGCGGTGATCACGCGCGCCGACCTGCTGGAGTTCGTCGCCCATCGAGGTCGTGGCTAAACCCTCCTGGGGTTTTGCCACCCGCGCGGTGCACGTCGGCCAGGGGCCGGACCCCGCGACGGGCGCGGTGGTGCAGCCCATCCACATGGCGACCACGTTCGCGCAGGAGGCCGTGGGCAAGCACCACGGCTTCGAGTACTCGCGCACGAGCAACCCGACGCGCAACGCGCTGCAGGAAAACCTCGCCGCGCTGGAGGACGCGAAGCACTGCCTAGCGTTCGCGTCGGGGCTGGGCGCGGAGACGAGCTTGATGCTGCTTCTGAACCCAGGCGACCACGTCGTGTACATGGAGGACGTGTACGGCGGCACGTTCCGCCTGTTCGACAAGGTCCTGAAGCGATTCGGCCTGACCTTCAGCCCCGTCGACGCCGCGAACGTGGACGCGGTGGAGCGGTCGATGACGTCGAGCACGCGCATGGTGTGGCTCGAGTCGCCGACCAATCCGCTGCTGCGCGTGGTCGACATCGATGCGGTGAGCGAGATCGCGCACACGCGGGGGGCCGTGGTGTGCGTCGACAACACGTTCGCCACGCCTTACCTGCAGCAGCCCCTGCACCTGGGCGCCGACGTCGTCGTCCACAGCTCGACCAAGTACATCGGCGGCCACAGCGACGTCGTGGGCGGCGCGCTGATGACGAACCACGACGACATGGCCGAGCGGCTGCGCTTCCACCAGAACGCGCTCGGCGCGGTGCCGTCGCCGTTCGACTGCTGGCTCCTGCTGCGCGGGGTCAAGACGCTCGCGCTGCGGGTCGAGCGGCAGAGCGAGAGCGCGATGGAGGTCGCCAGGACACTGCAGGGGAACAGGGCGGTGAGGCGTGTGTTCTACCCGGGTCTCGACGAGCATCCCCACCACGCGGTGGCCACCCGCCAGATGCGCATGTTCGGCGGCATGGTGAGCTTCGAGGTGGCCGACGAGGCGGCCGCGTTCCGCGTGCTGGAGCGGCTGCGGATCTTCGCCCTCGCCGAATCGCTCGGCGCGGTGGAGTCGCTGGCCGAGCACCCCGCGCGCATGACGCATGCCTCGATCCCGGCGGCGGAGCGTCAGCGGTCGGGAGTGGGGGACGGCCTGATCCGGCTCTCGATCGGGGTGGAGGACGTGGCCGACCTCATCGACGACCTGGAAACAGCCCTGGCCTGACACGCCCGTCGCGCGTTTTACCGACGTGGGCCGGCCGAACGCCACCATGGCCGCAATCGGAACCGTCCTGATCACGATCGGGATCGCCGCTCAAACTGGCTCGCCGGGTCATCCGCCTCCGCGCGGCGCCGAGGCACGCTCCGCGGCCTACCCGCGTGGATGGCAGGACCTCGGCGGCGGGACCACGACGGCGGTTGCGGCCTCGTCCTGGGGGTCGTCCCGCACGGACATATTCATCCGTGGCCAGGATTCAGCACTCTGGCATCGAAGCTGGAACGGCAAGGCCTGGTCGGACTGGGAATCTCTCGGTGGCGCGTTGACCTCCGGGCCGGCCGCCGTCTCGTTGGGTCCAGACCGAATCGATGTCTTCGTACGCGGTCAGGACAACGGTTTGTGGCACATCTCCAGGAGCCCGTCTGCGTGGTCGACCTGGGAGGGCTTCGGCGGAATCCTCACCTCGACTCCGACGGCTGCGTCATCGGGCACTGGACGAATCGACGTGTTTGCCCGGGGCACCGACGATGCGCTTTGGCACCGCGCGTGGTTCGGCTCCGCCTGGTCCGCGTGGGACAGCCTGGGCGGCGCCCTGCGGTCAGATCCCGCCGCGATCGCATGGGGCAGAGACCGGATCGTCGTGCTCGCTGTGGGGGCGGACAGTTTGCTGTCGCTGACGACCTGGGACGGCGCCGCCTGGTCACCGTGGCGGTCGAATGGCCAGCCACTGGCGGGCGCGCCCGCCGTAGCGTCGTGCACCGCCGGCAGGGTCGACGTTTTGGCACTCGGCCCAGACTTTCGTCTCTATCGATCAGTCTTCGACGGATCGCTGGCCAGGCGGGAATCCTATGAGGGTGCCTGGGCTACCGGTCCTGGCGCCGTCTGCCCGCCAGGAAGCCGCGCGGTCACCGTCTTCGAGGTTGCGGCCGACGGCACGGTGCTTTCCCTGAGCGTGCCGTCGCGCTGACGACCCGGCTCAGGACGAACCCATCCGCATAATCACGGTGACGTGAGCAGCAGCCTGGCCGTAACCGCGGTCGTCGCGGCGCGCAACGAAGAGCGCTACATAGAAGCGTGCGTGCGCTCGCTGCTCGCACAGCAGGCACCCCTCGGCGGCTTCGAGGTGATCGTGGCCGAAGGCATGAGTGACGACCGGACGCGATCAATCCTCGAGGGCATCGCCAGAGAAGACGACCGCCTGAAGGTCATAGACAACCCCGAGCGCATCACGCCCACCGCGTTCAACGCGGCGATCAAGCAGTCCCGCGGCCGCTACATCGCGTTCATGAGCGCACATGCCCGATATCCGGACGACTACCTGGTTCGCTGCTACGAGCTGGCCGAACGGCTGGGCGCCGACAACGTGGGCGGGCCGGCCATCGCGGAAGGCCACACTCGCACGCAGCGTGCCATCGCGGCCGCGCACCACAGTCCGTTCTCCGTGGGCGGCGCGAGCTGGCATTCAGTCGAGCACGAGGGAAGGGCGAGCACCGTTTTCGGCGGGTTCTACCGTCGCGACGTCTTCAATCGCATCGGCCTGTTCGACGAAGAGCTGGTGCGCGACCAGGATGACGAGCTGAACTTCCGCCTCGAGCTGGCCGGCGGCAAGATCTGGCAGTCGCCGAAGGTGCGCTCGTGGTACGCCCCACGCGAGACCCTGGGTGCGCTGTTCCGCCAGTACCAGCAGTACGGCTACTGGAAGGTGCGCATCTTGCGGAAGCACGGCCAGGTGCCGGCGCTCCGCCAGTACGTGCCCGCCGCGTTCGTCCTCGGGGTGACCGGGGCCAGCGTCGTGCTTGCCGCTACCGTCCTGATTTCGGTGGTCGCGCCCCACTCGCCCGTGTTGTGGTTGGCATTGCTCGCTGCGTTGGTGCCGGCGAGCTACCTCGCGGTCCTGATCGTCGCCTCGATCACGACCTCGGCGCGGTCAGGTTGGGACCTGCTGCCACTGCTGCCTGCCGTCTTCGCCACGTACCACGTCGGCTATGGCGTCGGGTTCCTCCAGGGACTGATCGACTTCGGGCTGCGCCGCATGGCGCGAGCCAACCGCATGTCCCAGATCACGCGCTAGCGAAACGGGTGGCACGAATCGCGCTTGTCCACGACATCGCGGGCGTGGCCGCGGTCCAGGCGGAGATCTTGCGGCGCGCCGGCCACCAGGTCGACCAGATCGCCTTGCCTGAGTGGGGCGCGGGTTGGCGCTGGCCGCTGAAGGCGTTCGCCCTGCCGGTGCGCGTGGCGGGTTACGTGCCGGACATCGGCAGGCTGCGGTCGGGCCGGTACGACGTGGTGCACATCCACTGGCTTGCCCAGGGGATCGTGGGCATTCTGGCCGGCCGCGAGTTCTTCGCCCAGGCGCATGGCTCGGACCTGCACCTGAACATGAACAATCCGGTCTACGGACGCATCACCAGGGCCGTGCTGCGACGGGCAAAGTCGGTGTTCTACGTCACTCCCAACCTGCGTCATTACTTGCGAGGCTTCGAATCCAAGCTCCACTACCTTCCCAACCCCATCGATGTCGACGCGATCGCGCCCGCCGCCTCCACGCCCTCGCGCGTGTCGCGCGTTCTCATCTTCAGCCGCATCGACCCGGTGAAAGGAGTGGATCGCATCTTTCCGGCCGCCGAGCGACTCAGCGAGCTGGCCGAAGTCACAGCGCCGGACTGGGGACCACTAAAGGACGAGTACGTCGCGCGCTACGGCAAATGGGTGAACTTCGCTCCGTTGGTCCCGCACGCCGAGGTCGCCGCCTTCGTGCAGCGGTTCGACGTCGTGGTCGGGCAAATGCGCCAGGGCATACTCAGCCTCTCGGAGATCGAGGCCATGGCCGCCCGGCGCCCGGTCATCACCGGCATCGACCGGAGCCTGTACGAAGAGGATCAGCCGCCGGTCATCGACGTAGGTGGGCCCGACGATATCGTGGCCGCGGTGGCCAGGCTGCGGGACGACCCGCGCGAGCTCGCCCGGCTGGGCGAGGAGGGACGGGCGTGGGTGCGCCGCAACCACAGCTACGAGCGTCACCTGCGTGTCCTCGAGGGCGCTTACTTCGGGACGGGCACGTCCACAGCCATGTAGACCGCGCCGAGACGGTCGGTCACCGAGCGGTCCAGCGCGCCGCGGCCATCGAATACTGCCTTCACGCCGCGCAGGTGGGACCAGTCCAGGTCGCGCATCGACGTGTGGAGCGCCTGGACTACAACCGCGTCCGCGTCGAGATGCGAGTTGGACCCCAGGTCGATCACATTCGCTCCCAGGCTCGCCAGCTCTTCCGGCCGGTACAGGGGGTCGTACAGGTCCACGTCCGCGCCTTTCTCGCGCAACCGCTGGACGAGTGGGATCGCCGTCGAGAACGCCAGCTCTTTCACGTCCTCGCGATACGAGGCGCCAAGGACGAGGATGCGTCGGTCGCGCAGCGTGCCCAGGACCTTCTCCAGGGATGTGATCGCCACGTCGACCATGTGATCGTTGACGGCTCGGCCGGCGCGAGGCAGCTCCAGCTCGCCGTCCGTGGCGTCGGCGAGCAGGAAATGCGGATACACGGGGATGCAGTGACCGCCGACGCCGATGCTTGGACGGTGCAAGTGCGAGAACGGTTGGGAGTTGGCTGCCTTGAACGCCTCCGCCACGTCGACGTCGCGAGCGGCGCCGTACAGCGCGAGCTCATTGGCCAGCGCGATGTTGACGTCGCGGTACGTAGTCTCGGCGAGCTTGGCGAACTCGGCGGTCTCCGCGTTCTTCACCGCCCGTACCTCCGCGTCGAGCACCGACTTGTAGAAGTCGACCGCGCGCTGCGTGCCTTCAGGCTCGAGGCCGCCGACGATCTTCGGGTATTTGCGCAGGTCAGCAAAGATGCGGCCCGAGTAAAGCCGCTCGGGGCTGAACGCGACGAAGAAGTCCACGCCAGCGCGAAGGCCTGACGCTTCTTCCAGGATCGGCGCCAGCCGGTTGCGCGTGGTGCCGACCGGCACGGTCGTCTCGCAGATGACCAACGTGCCTTGCCCCAATCCGCGGCCGACGTCGTGCGCGGCCAACTCGAGATTCCGGAAATCTATGTTGTGCTGTGAGTCGGACAGCAGAGGCACGATCAGCACGACGACGCTCGACGACTTCACCGCGCCAGCGGTGTCGAGGGTTGCGCTCAGCGAGCCCGTCGCGACCGCCTGTGCCACCGCGTCCTCGAGCCCAGCCTCTTCGTGCACGTGGCTGCGTCCCGCGTTGACAGTCTTGACGACGTCAGGCAGGACGTCGCAACCGATCACGCTCCAGCCCTTGGTGGCGAACTGGGCCGCCAGAGGAAGTCCGATCTTGCCCAGCCCAACCACGGCCACCGTGCGGTGCATCGGCACCAGAATACGGTTGTGATGCGCGGACTCGAGCGCGGCAGGTCGTTCCAGATATGTGCGCCTCCGGTACCCTGACGCCGACATGTCGAACCTGGTGAGCCGGCGCGCGGCCCGTATGGGCCGGGCCAGCTTGCGCTATGGACCGATGTTCGTGGTCGAGGTCCTCGTCTTCTGGTTGATCGTGAAGGCGGTCGACATCAGCGGCTACGGCCACCCGAGCGCCTCGTTCGCACCGACCTGGTACTCGCTGGTGTCGCTCGTGATCGTCGCCGTCGCCATGGGCGCGGGTGAGGCTCGCTTCCATCTATACCGGCGCGTGTGGTCGGTGGCCGGACTGAGCGACGCGGTCGCCGTCGGCCTCGCCGTGGTCGAAGCCTCGCTCCTGGTCACGATCATCAACCTGCTGTTCCCCGACGGCTATCGCCCCTTCCGCGTCCTCGCCCCGGTGCTCGCCGCGCCCGCCGTCGTCATCGCCATCGGGCTCGTCCGGCTCGTGCCTCGCCTGCTTGCCTCGGCGCGTCCGACCGGCAACCGGCTGCTCGTGGTCATACCCGACGCGACTGGCTACGCCACGGTTAAGGCGCTGGTCCAGCATCTCAACGCGGACTGGGTCCCGGTGGCGGTGGTGACGATCGGTCCGCCCGACGTTGGGCGCACGCTCATGGGCATCCCGGTGCTGGGCTCCGCCAGCAACCTCGGGCAGTGGATCCGCGCGACCGCGGCCCAGGGCGTTGCCTTCGTGCAGACCTCGACGTCGGACCGGCAGAAAGAGCGCGCGCTCTACTCCCAGTGCCTGGCCGCGCAGGCTCCCATCTTCGTCGTGCCGGCCGCGGACGAATGGTTTCCCCGACCGAGCGGCTCGCGCCTGCGCCAACTTTCCGCCGACGACCTGGTCGGCCGCGACCAGCGTGAGATCGACCTCGCGCAGGCTGCGCTCGAGGTCCGCAACCGCACGGTGCTCGTCACCGGTGCCGCGGGCTCGATCGGATCCGAGATCTCGGGCCTGCTGGCGGGCATGTCGCCGCGCCGCCTGATCCTCGTCGACACGAACGAGAGCGGGTTGTTCGATCTGGCCGAAGAGCTGCGGTCGATAGCGCCCGTCGACGTGCGAGAGGCTCTCGTCTCCATAGTCGACCGGCAGTTCCTGCTCGACGTTTTCGCCGACGAGCGACCCGAGATCGTGTTTCACGTTGCTGCCTACAAGCACGTGCCCATGCTGGAGGCGCACCCGGTTCAGGCGGTGCTGACGAACGTGATCGGGACGTGGAACACGCTGCGCTGCGCGGACGCGGCCGGGGTGCAGAAGTTCATCCTCGTCTCGACTGACAAGGCAGCGTCAAAGCATTCGGTCATGGGCTGCACCAAGCGCCTGTGCGAGCAGATCGTGCTCGCCTATCGCGGCGCGATGACGTGCTGGGCGGTGCGATTCGGCAACGTAGTGGGCAGCCGCGGCAGCGTGATCCCGCTGTTCGAACGTCAGATCGAGCAGGGCGGGCCGGTGACGATCACCCATCCCAACATGACGCGGTTCATGATGACGATCCGCGAGGCGGCTGCGCTCGTCCTGAGCACGCTCGCACTCGGCAAGTCGTCGCACCTGTACATGCTCGACATGGGGGAGCCGATTCGCATCCTCGACCTCGCGAACGCGCTCATCCGTGCACGCGGCCTGCGGCCAGACGTCGACATCCAGATCAAGTTCACCGGCCTGCGCCCTGGCGAGCGCCTGACCGAAGACCTCCTCGGCCCGGACGAGGGCTGGAGGCCGACCGTCCATCCGGCGATACGCGAGGTGATCTCGCCTCGCCTCGCCAAGGAAGACGACCTGGCCTGGTCGCTGGAGCGAATGGAAACGCTCGCGCGCGAAGGCAAGTCCGATGAGCTGGTCCGGGTGCTGAAGGCTGCGGTCCAGGCGCCGGCAGAACCGGTCGAGGAACCGGAGAGCCCGCGCCGCTCGAGCCCAAAGGCTCGGGCCGACGAACTGGAGCGGCCCTAGATCGAGTCCGGGCCGGACTGCATCGCCGCCTCGAAGCGCTCCTTGCTGACGCCGTCGAGCCGCGAGGAGTCGTGGAGCAACCTGGTGGACAGGACCCACAACGCCCGCCAGCTGAGGTGGCGAGATCGCTTGAGCTTGGGCACGATGACAGCGATCGAGCCCAGCCGCCAGAGCCACCAAACGGGCCGCGGCCAGTAGCCGCGCATGTCGATGAATCGGTTCAAGTAATAGAGGTAGTAGCGACCCAGGCGAGTGGCGGGCGCGGCGCGGTCTATCGACGAGCCGACCTTGTGCCAGATCACCGCGTCGAGGCAGGCGCCGACCGGCAGCCCGAGCCGCCTGAGACGCAGCGAGAACTCGTAGTCCTCCTCTCCAAAAAAGAAACGCTCGGTGTAGAGGCCGTGCTTCTTGAACAGCGAGGCGCGGACGAGCGAGGCGCAGCCGGTGATGAACGTAATGCGCCTCCATCCGATTTGCGGAACCGCCTCCACCGGCATCTCGCCATACAGATACTTCCGACTGCCTGACCACGTGAGGTCGCCGCCGCAGTTCCAGATCACGGGCCGGTCCGCATAGCGAATCTGTCCCGTGACGGCGACGTAGCCGGGGTGCGCATCGAGAAATTCGACCAGCAGCTGCAGCGCGTCCGGCCGCAAGAGGGTGTCGTTGTTGAGCAGAAACACGAGGTCGGCGCCGGCCTCGAGCGCCTGGCGGATGCCGCGATTGGATCCCCCGGCGAAACCGAGATTCTCACCCGTTTCGATCAAGTCGAGCGGCAAGCCTGGGTGTGCGTGCGCCCACTCTTCGATCCTTGCCACCGAGTCGTCCGCCGATCCGTTGTCGACGATCACCACTCGGAAGTCGCGAAAGGTCTGAGCGTTCAGCGAGTCGAGGCACGGCAGCGTCTCAGCCGCGCCGTTCCAGTTGAGGATGACGACCGAAACCGATGGCACGTTTCTCAGGCGGCCCGCGTCGCGATAGCGAGGAGGTCTTCTCCGGCGTCGGGGTCGATCCTCAACCGCATGCGCTCCGCGAGCTGCGACGCGACGCCTCCCAGCGGCATGTGCGACGCGGCGACGTGGGCAACGCCGGCCGAGCGCGCTCGGCGGATGTCCGCGCTCCTCGTCCAGACCGCGTTGGCGTTGATGGCCAAGGTCGCAACGCGGACCGGTTCGAGGCCGGCGGTGTCGAGCAGGCGTCGAAGGTTCGAGCGGTTGTGGATACGGATGTGCCTGGGTGGCTCCAGACCTCGCCAGTCGCGGCCGAAGTGCCGGTGGCCCCAGCTCGCGCTGTTGGGGGTCAGGATCACGAGCGTGCCGCCTGGCTTTAGGATGCGCCGGCACTCGGCCAGCAGCCTCGCCGGGTCGTGCACGTGCTCGATGACGTGCGCCATGGTGACCGTGTCGAACGAGGCGTCGCCGAAACCGGCCTGCTCGAGGCCGGTGTCGCGAGCATCAAGGCCGCGCCCCCAGGCGCGCTCGACGGCGCGAGGGTCGGTCTCCACGCCTGTCACCTGCCAGCCGAGGCCGCGCATCGCGGCCATGAAGTCGCCCGCCCCGCATCCGACGTCGAGCAGTGACGACTCGCGTCCTGGCGCCCTGACGAACATGGCCGCGGCGGCCAGCGCGTCGGCGCCACCGGGGTACAGGTGACCGAGTGGCGCGGTCAGCCTCCACGCGAAGCCGGAAGCCGCGTCCTGGTAGCCCAGACGCGCGCGCAGTACCGCCGCCTTGACCTGCCTGAAGGCCCTTCGCGGAAGGCTCGATCCCCCGCCCTTCGACGTATGCGTGTAGTAGTTGGCGTACGCGCGGCCGAGGTCCTCCTCGACGGGCTGGGGATCGAGCCACAGCAGACCGCATCGCGCATTGCGGCACCGGCTGACCGACCACCTCCCGGGCGCGTCGAACAGAACGTCGTCGAGATCGCGATAGATGGTCACTCCGTCCGACCCGCACACGAAGCAAGCTGGGCAGGGTCGAGTGCGAATCGATTCAAGTAGCATGATTCACCGGTAACAGTTGTCCCGCGATTCGGTCTTCATCCACCCGACGGCAGACGTTTCACCGCGTGCGACCATCGGTGATGGAACTCGAATCTGGCACGAGGCCCAGGTTCGGGAAGGAGCGGTCGTCGGGCGCGAATGCATCCTGGGCAAGGGTGCCTACGTGGACAGGGATGTCCGCATCGGTGACCGATGCAAGCTGCAGAACGGCGCGTTGGTTTATCACGGTTTCACTCTCGAGGGTGGTGTGTTTGTCGGACCTGGAGCCATGCTGCTCAACGACAAGTATCCCCGGGCGATCAATCCCGACGGGACGTTGAAGTCTGATGTGGACTGGGAAGTCAGCGCGGGATCGATCGGATACGGGGCGAGCATCGGCGGCGGCGCGATCGTCCTGCCGGGCGTGCGCATCGGCGCGATGGCGATCGTTGGATCCGGCGCGGTCGTCACCCGTGACGTGCCGGAGCGCGGCATCGTGGCCGGCAACCCAGCGCGGCTCCGTGGGTTCGCCTGCGATTGCGGGCACACGATCCATCAGACAGGAAGCGGTGGTGCGTATGCGTGCGCGACCTGCGGCCGCACGTACTCGCTTCCCGTCCAGGAAAGCGCGCGGCTGTGACAGAAGCCGATCGAATCGCACGGGCCTACAGGTCGCGGGATCCGAGCGCCGTCGTGCGATGGGACCTCGCCAACCCGGGCAACCGGGCGATTCTCGCTGAGCGGCGGCGCCTCATCCGCCACTTGCTCGACGAGCGCGGATGGCTGCCGCTCGGCGACCGGCGCGTGCTCGACGTGGGAGCGGGCAACGGCGTCGAGCTGGCCTGGTTGCGCGAGCTGGGTGCATTGGAGTCGAACCTTTCAGGCATCGACCTCCTGCCCGAGCGGGTCGAGGCTGCCCGTCGATCGTTTCCCAATATCGACTTCCGCGCCGGCAACGCGGAGCGCCTGCCTTTTCCCGACGCCGCCTTCGATCTGTTGCTGACGTTCACAGTCTTCAGCTCCATCCTCGAGCCGGCCATGGCCGAGGCAGTCGGAGCGGAGATCGTTCGCGTGTTGAAGCCGGGCGGTGGGCTGCTCTGGTACGACTTCCGCTACGACAGTCCGGCGAACCCGAACGTGCGGGGCGTACCCGCGTCGAGGGTGCGGGCGCTGTTTCCAGGACTCGACGTCCGACTCCTCAGCCTCACGCTCCTGCCTCCTGTTGCGCGCCGCCTCGGCCCCATGACCGGGATCGCGTATCGGCCGCTGGTGTTCGTGCCGCCGCTGCGCAGCCACCTGCTCGGACTGCTCGTGAAGCCCGGCTGATGCGCGCGGAGTTCCTGCCGTTCGCGCCTCCGCTCATCGGACAGGAGGAGGTCGACGAGGTTGTGCAGACGCTGCGCAGCGGCTGGCTCACGACCGGTCCAAGGACGCAGCAGTTCGAGGCGGAATTCGCAGATTTCGTCGGCGCTCCCGCCGCGCTGGGCCTGAACTCGGCCACCTCGGCGATGCACGTTGCGCTGGCGGCGCTGGGCGTCGGCGCAGGCGACGCCGTCGTCAGCACCACGATGACGTTCTGCTCGAGCATCCACGTCATCGAGCACCAGCGCGCGCGGCCCGTGCTCGTCGACGTCGAACCTGACACGCTGAACATCGACCCCGATCGCGTCGAGGCAGCGGTCAAACATACGGCCGGTGTCAAGGCGATCCTGCCGGTGCATCTATATGGGCATCCCGCGGCAATGGACGCGATCTACGACATCGCCCAGCGGCACGGACTGGCCGTCGTCGAGGATGCGGCGCACGCGTTGCCGTCGCGCGCCGACGGCCGGATGATCGGAACGCCGAGGAGCGGATTCGATCCACCGAACCTGGTCGCGTTCTCCTTCTACGCCACGAAGAACCTGACGACAGGCGAGGGAGGCATGCTCACCGGGCCGCCGGATCTCATCGAGGAGTCTCGCGTCTGGTCGCTGCACGGCATGAGCCGGGACGCGTTCAAGCGGTACACGTCGGAGGGCTCGTGGCGCTACGAGGTGGTGGCTCCTGGCTTCAAATACAACATGCCCGACATCCAGGCTGCGATCGGGCTGCACCAGCTGAAGCGGCTGGACGCCATGCAGAGGCGGCGCCGGGCGATCGTGGCCCAGTACGACGAAGCCCTGGGGCACCTCGAGGAGCTCGAGACGCCCGCCGTGCGTCCCGGCATGGAGAGCGCCTGGCACATCTACCTGCTGCGGCTGCGACCCGAGCGTTTGAGGATCGGCCGGGACGAGTTCATCGAAGAGCTGCGCAAGCGCCGGATCGGCGCGAGCGTCCACTTCATCCCCGTGCACCTCCACCCTTACTACCGGGACAAATACGGCCTCCAGCCACGGGATTTCCCGGTGGCGCAGTCCAACTTCGAGCGCATGCTTTCCCTGCCGTTGAGCCCCGCGCACACCGACGAAGACATCGCCGACGTGATCGAAGCGGTTACTGAGATCGCGCGCGCCAATCGCGCCTAGACAGCCCGAGCACTCGCAGGACCGTCAAGCCGAGGATCTTCAGGTCGCCTCCAAATGTCGCGGTCCGGATGTAATCGAGGTCGATCTCCAGCTTCTTCGGCATGATCGATGTGACGTACTGCGCCACCGGATCGGCGCCAGTCAGCATCTCCTCTTCTCGCATGAAGGCCAGCGAGCTGGGACCGGTGATCCCCGGTCGCACCGCAAGGACCCGCCGCTGCTCCTCCGTGTAGTGCTCGACGAAGTTGGGGTGTTCCGGGCGCGGCCCGACCAGGCTCATGTCGCCGCGGATCACGTTCAGCAGCTGGGGGACCTCGTCGAACTTTGTACGTCGGAGAAAGCGGCCGACGCCGGTCACCCGCGGGTCGGCGGCGTGCGTCAGCGCCGGACCTCGGGTATCGGCTCCCACGCGCATCGTCCTCAGCTTGAGGATGTGGAACGTGCGGCCGCCGCGTCCCACGCGTACGCCGCGGTAGACCGCGGGACCCGGCGAGCCGGCCTTGATGGCGATCGTCGCGACCAGCAG
>Ga0070698_100002432_pt1 | contig 20518 bp, 15 predicted proteins | sample KBSK1502metaG_FD_65477 | JGI IMG/M metagenome (GOLD analysis project Ga0070698, IMG submission 65477) | Corn, switchgrass and miscanthus rhizosphere microbial communities from Kellogg Biological Station, Michigan, USA - KBS K1-50-2 metaG | ecosystem: Host-associated > Plants > Roots >...
CCGCTCGTCCCGCGCTGCTGAACGCGTTGAAGGACAGCGAGCCGATCGTGCAGGGGCGCGCGGCGGAAGCGCTCGGCTCGATCGGTGACAAGAGCGACGCGACCGCCGTGACGGCGATGGTCTACGGGCTGGTCCAGGCGGGTGCGTTGACCAACATCGGTCCGGACGATCTGACCTATCCGCTCTCGCCACAGGCGGAAGCGGCGCGCCTCGGGCTGTATGCACTCGTGCGGCTCGGCTCGTTCGACGGGATCGCGCAGAGCGTGCTCGCCGGTGGAAGGGGCGCGCCGGTCTCGACATGGTGGCCGGTCGCATTCGCCCTGGGGCGCTCGGGAGACGAACGGGCCGCGCCGCCGCTGATGGCGCTGCTGCAGACGCCGGGACGATTCACGGCGGCCTTCGCGGCACGCGGACTCGGCGCCTTGAAGGCGCAGAGCGCGGCGGCCGCGCTGCGTGACATCGTCAACGCGCGTCAGCGCGATCCAGCGGTCCTCGTCGAGGCGGTGCGCGCGCTGGCCGCGATCCGCGACCCGGCCTCGCGCGCCGTCTTCGAAAAGATCCTCGCGGAGGGGGAGGGCGACCCGACGCTGCGCCTCGAGGCCGCCAACGCACTCGCGGCGCTGCACAGCCCCGAGTCGCTCGACTTCATCATCGACCTGATGTCGGACCCGGCGCCCGCCATCCGCGGCGCCGCCATCAAGGCGCTCGCCTCCATCGACAGCGAGACGTTCCTGACGACGTTGTCAGGGCTGGATCCGGACCGCGACTGGACGGTCCGCGTCGCGCAGGCGGAAGCGCTCGCCATGCTGCCCGGCGCGCAGGGGCAGGCGCGTCTCGTCTCGATGCTGCAGGACCGCGATCAGCGCGTCGTGCCGCCCGTGCTGCGGGCCCTAATCGCGTCGAAGGCGGCCGACACGGAAAAGATCCTGATCGATCGCCTGAAGGCTGACGATTTCGTCATCCGTTCCACGGCGGCGGCGGGCCTCGCCGAGATCAAGGCGACGGGCGTGGCGCGCCCTCTCTACGATGCCTACCTGGCGACGGTCGGCGACAGCACCTACGTCGCGCGAGCAGCGATCCTGACGGCGCTGAACACGCTCGACCCGGCGGCCGCGCGACCGATGCTGGAGCAGGCGCTGAAGGACCGGGATTGGGCGCTCCGCGTGAAGGCGGCAACGCTGCTGCGCGAGCAGGGTGTCACCGATACCGCGGCGGCGATGCGGCCGGCCACGCAGCGCCCGATGGACGAGGCGACGCGGCAGTCGCTGCTGGCGCCGCAATTCTCGCCGCACGCGTTCATTCAGCTGGACCGCGGCACCATCGAGATCGAACTGGCCATCACGGACGCGCCGCTGACCGTCACCAACTTCGTCGACCTCGCGCGCAAGGGATTCTTCAACGGCATCGCGATTCACCGCGTGGTCCCCGACTTCGTCGTGCAGGATGGCGATCCGCGCGGAGACGGGGAGGGCGGACCCGGTTATGCGATTCGCGACGAGTTGAACGAGCTGCCGTACCTCCGCGGCACGGTGGGCATGGCGCTCGACTGGAAGGACACCGGCGGCAGCCAGTTCTTCATCACGCACTCGCCGCAGCCGCACCTCGACGCGCGCTACACGGTCTTCGGCCACGTGGTCAACGGCATCGAGGTCATCGATCGCATTCAGCCGTGGGACGTGATTCGCCGCGTGCAGATCTGGGACGGCGCGACCCTTCGGTAGCGTCCGGCTTCAGCCGGACCGGTACATAAAAAAGGGGACGCTCGTGCGTCCCCTTTTCGGCGGGAGCGACGTTATCTCTTCTTCGCCGCCTTCTTCTTTCCGCCCTTAGCCTTCTTCGCCATTGAGGATTCCTCCCTTCACTGGTGGATTGCGGGGTCAGGCCTGATTACCGGCGCACTCTGCCGCCTGGCACGTCGGCCCGGCGTCAAGCGACCTCGCTTCGTCGGCTAACTCCCGCACGCGGACGCAACGCGGGAGAGCAACAACTCGGTGCAAATGAAAAGGTCGGGATAAAAAAATGGGGTGCTCAACGAGCACCCCGAAAGGTCACTGCGGCGGATTTACCGCTTCTTCGCGGCCTTTTTCTTTCCGCCCTTGGCAGCCTTCTTCGCCATTTTGTTCTCCTCAGGTTGTTGTGACTCAGCCTCCGACGAACCACTTGGTCGTCACTACGGGTGGGCTGAGCCATCCACCCTCATACCAGATGTAGATTATGGGTGAGATTTTTTTCCTGTCAAGCACAAAAGCGATGGTCGGGTCAAGTTTTTGGATCCGATGCTTGACGAAACGTCAGCGCGATGCGCGCGAACGCGCGAGCAGACGATTGAGATCGCGCTGCGCCTGCGCGTACGAGCCGAAGGGCGCGATCGGCTTGGCCGCGATCACCGCACGAAGCTGTTCAATGGCTGCGTCCGTCTCGTTCATGCGTTCGAGCACCGACGCCATGCCGAGCCGCGCGCGCGTCTCCGCGAGCTCCGGGTAGGCGATGCGCCGCGCGCGCGCGGCGTCGGCGAGCGATCGCCACGTGCGGAGGCTGCCCGGCAGGTCGTGGAAGTACGCGTCCTGCACGTGCGCGATGAGTTGGGGGAAGAGCGGGTTCCCCGGGTGGCGGTCGCGCAGCTGCGTCAGCAGATCGAGCGCACGCTGCGGCTGCTTCTCGTACCACAGCTCGACGATGTGGAGCTGGTAGTCCGCCTCGTCGCGGAGCAGCGCGCCGTGGTCGCGCGCGCGCTGCATCTCCTTCATCCCCTCGGTCCGGTTTCCACCGGGGAGCATCAGCAGAAACCGCAAGATCTTGGCGGCCGTCGGCGCGACATCCGCGTAATAGTGGTAGAGGCCGATGCCGAAGTACGCCTCCTGGAGGTCGGGATCGAGCGCGAGCGATCGCTCGAGCACGTCCTTGATGCGCTTGCCGTCGCGGGCGGCGCCCACCTGCTGCCCTCGCAGCACCCGCCACTGGGCGCGCGCACCGTACGCGCCGCCGAGGTAGAACCACGCCTCCGCCCGCTGCGGCTCGCGCTTCGTCCAGGCGTCGGTCGCCGCAATCGCCGCGTCGACCTTCGATTGAAACTCCGCGTCGCGGGCCAGGCTAGCCGGGTCGAGCTGAATCTGCCACCAGACGCCGACCGCATCGAGGAGCTGACACGCTTCCTCCGGCGCCGGCGGGCAGGTTCGCGCCAGCAGCCCGCGCAGTTCTGTGAAGCGCGCGTCGAAGATGGCGTCGTAGGCGCGAACGAGCTGCGGACCCCCGGTGAGTCCGTGGCCTGCGCCAGGCTGAGGGGCCGCGAAGGACCGGCCCGCGCCGGCGATGCACAGGACGATCGCACAGGCGAGCGCCGGCCGCGGGATGGTTCTCACGTGATGCTGGTGCGCAGCTGCTGCTTTTCGGCGTGCCTCTCGAGCGCGAGCGTGATCAGGCGGTCGATGAGCGCGGGGTAGGACAGCCCCGAGGCCTCCCACATTTTCGGATACATGCTGATGGTGGTGAACCCGGGAATCGTGTTCACCTCGTTCAGATACATGCGGCCGTCGTCGCGCGACATCAAGAAGTCGACCCGCGCCATGCCGGCGCAGTCCACCGCGCGGAACGCCGCGATGGCCAGGCGCTGCACGTCGCGCACCTGCGTATCGCTCAGGTCCGCGGGGATGATCACCTGCGAGGCGTCATCCAGGTACTTCGCTTCGTAGTCGTAGAACTCGCGCGAGGGGATCACTTCCCCCGGGATCGACGCCTGCGGATCGTCGTTGCCGAGGACGGAGCATTCGATTTCGCGAGCGCCCGGGACAGCGGCCTCGATCACAATTTTGCGATCGAACTGCAACGCCAGCTCCATCGCGGTTAAAAGATCCGCGTCCGATTTCGCCTTCGAGATGCCAACGCTGGATCCAAGGTTCGCAGGCTTGACGAACACCGGATAGCGAAGCTCCTCGGCCACCCGCGTGGCGACGGCGTCCGCGCCCGCGGTCCACTCGGGGCGGAGCACGACGATGTACGGGCCGACGGGGAGGTTGCTGGCGATGAAGAGCGTCTTCATCACCGCCTTGTCCATACCGACCGCCGAGCCGAGGACGCCCGCGCCGACGTACGGCACGTTGGCCAGCTCGAGCAATCCCTGCACGGTGCCGTCCTCGCCGAACGGTCCGTGCAGCACCGGGAAGACGACGTCGAGGCCGACGCCTCTCACGGTTGCGGCGCCGGTCGCATCGATGTCGGATGACGTGGCCTGACGCTCGATGGAGAGGACCGTGTCCTCGCCGGGATGGGCCACCAGGTGCGCCTCGCGGCCCGGGCGAATCGAGCGCGCGGACTCGAGCCGCACGTGCTCGATGACGTCGGCGGCTGAAATGGCGGTCGGCGCCTTGTCTGCCAGCGTCCACCGGCCGTCCTTTTCGATGCGGATGGGGATTGGCTCGTAGCGGCCGCGGTCGAGGTGCTTGATGATGGAAGCCGCCGAGGCCACGGAGACCTCGTGCTCGCCCGATCGCCCGCCGTAGATGACGCCAACCCGCAGCTTCTTCACAACCAGGTACTAATACTAGCGTGCCTTCCTCGTTCACCTTCTCCCTGCTCGCCACCGACGGCGCGGCTCGGCTCGGCGAGTTTCACACGCCGCACGGCAGCGTCCAGACGCCGGCGTTCATGCCCGTCGGCACGCAGGGCAGCGTCAAGGCGATGCGCCACCGCGACCTCGAGGAAGCGGGCGCGCAGATCATCCTCGGCAACACCTATCACCTCTACCTGCGTCCCGGCGACCGGTTGATCGCGCGGCGCGGCGGCCTGCATCGTTTCATCGGCTGGCCGCATCCGATCCTCACCGACAGCGGCGGCTACCAGGTGTTCAGCCTCGCGGAGCGTCGCAAGATCACCGAGGAAGGAGCGGAGTTCCGCTCGCATCTCGACGGATCGCTGCACCTGCTCACGCCCGAAGGCGCCACCGACATCCAGGCGCGCCTCGGCTCCGACATCGCGATGGTGCTCGACGAGTGCCTGGCCTTTCCCGCCACCCACGATGATGCGGTGCGATCGATGGAGCGCTCGGTCCGCTGGGCCGGACGCTGCCGTGCGCGGATGACACAGATTCGCGGGGGCGCTGCGGGCGAAGCAGGGGCGACCAACCCGGGGCAGGCACAGTTCGGCATTGTGCAGGGCGGCATCTTCCAGGACCTGCGCGACCGGAGCGCCGCCGCGACGATCGAGATCGGGTTCGAGGGCTACGCCATCGGGGGATTGAGCGTCGGCGAGCCGCTCGACCTTATGTACATGGTCGTCGCGGAGACGGCACGGCGGCTCCCCGACGCGCAGCCGCGGTATCTGATGGGGACCGGAACGCCGGAAGACCTCGTGGAGTGCGTCGCCCGCGGCATCGACATGTTCGACTGCGTGCTTCCGACGCGCAACGCCCGGAACGGACAGCTCTTTACGAGCGAAGGCCGTCTGAACATCAAGAACGCGCGGTATGCCGAGGACGAGGGACCGGTCGACCCGGCGTGCGGGTGTTATACCTGCCGCACGCATTCCCGTGCCTATCTGAGGCATCTGTACCTGGCGGGCGAGATGGCCGCGGGCGCCCTTAACACCTTGCATAATCTCAGCTTCTACCTTGACACCATGCGGAGGATCAGGGACGCTATATCGCTTCGGACCTTCGACACATTCAGGCAGGAGTTCCTTCGATCGGTTTCCCGCCTGTCGCTCGACTCATGACCTCGATGTTCGTCGTCGCCATGGCCTCTCCCGCGCAGGGCGGGCCAAGCGCGTGGGTACAGTTGATGCCCTTCGCGCTCGTGCTGGGCATCTTCTACTTCATCATTCTGCTGCCGATGAAGCGCCGGCAGCAGAAGGTGGCGGACTTCCTGGCGGGGCTGAAAGAGGGCGACAAGGTCGTGACGTCCGGCGGAATTTACGGCACGATCACGAAGATTAACGATCAGGCGCTGCAACTGCAGATCGCGGAGCGCGTGCGGGTGGACGTTTCCCGCAACGCCATCGTCGGCTACCAGGGGCAGGCGCCGGTATCGGAAGGCAGCAGCTCGTCATGAACAAGAACATTCGGTGGAAAGTCATCACCATCGTCGCCGTCCTGGTGATCTTCGCGGGCGTCGGCGTCTATCCGATTCTCGCGTCGTCCTACCGCCTCCCGTCGCCCGGCTGGCTGCAGCAGAAGCAGTTGAAGCTCGGTCTGGACCTGAAAGGCGGCGTGCACCTGGTGCTGCGCGTGCAGACCGAGGACGCGATCCGTCTCGAGACCGACCAGGCCGCCGAGCGCCTGCGCGAAGCGCTCCGCATGCGCAACATCCCCGTGATGAGCGTCGCGACGCCGTCGATCTCGCAGATTCGCGTCGAAGGCGTGCCGCCCACGCAGGATGCGGCCTTCCGCGACGCCGGCGCGGACCTGGCGACCAACTTCGACAGGAGTCCCGGCACCAACGGCAGCTATACGTTCAATATGAAGCCGAACGTCCAGAACCAGCTGCGCATCGACTCGGTGGTCCAGGCGCGGCAGACGATCGAGCGTCGCGTCAACGAGCTCGGCGTCGCCGAGCCGCAAATCGCGGAGCAGGGACAGAACGGCGACGAGATTCTCGTGCAGCTGCCCGGCGTGACGGACGTCCAGCACGCCAAGGAAATCATCCGCTCCACGGGGCTGCTCGAGCTGAAGATCGTCGAAGGCGGACCTGCCCAGACCCGCGAGGCCCTGATGCAGAACGGTCAGGTTCCCGAGGGGATGGACATCGTCCCAGGCAACGCCGATGCGACCGGCGGCGGCACCGTCTATTACATGGTCCGCAAGGCCGCGGCCGTCAGCGGTCATGACGTGACCAACGCGCGTCCGGCGGTGGATCAGAACAACCTGCCGGCGGTCAGCTTCACGTTGAGCGGCGAAGGCGCGCGGAAGTTCGGCACGGTCACCGAGACCAACATCGGACGGCGGCTCGCGATCATCCTCGACAACCGCGTGACGTCGGCGCCGACGATTCAGTCGCGGATCACCGACAACGGCCAGATCACAGGCGTGACGCGCGACGAGGTCAACGACCTCTCGCTCATCCTGAAGTCGGGCGCGCTGCCGGCGCAGCTGAGCTATCTCGAGGAGCGGACGATCGGGCCGAGCCTCGGCGCCGACTCGATCCGGTCGGGCGTGACGGCCTCCGTGGTCGGCCTGCTGCTGATCATCGCCTTCATGCTGATCTACTACAAGCTGTCGGGCGTCAACGCGATCATCGCGCTCATCTTCAACCTGGTCATCCTGCTCGGCCTGATGGCGTACATCGGCGCCGTGATGACGCTGCCCGGCATCGCCGGCTTCGTGCTGACCATGGGCATCGGCGTCGACTCGAACGTGCTGATCTTCGAGCGCATCAAGGAGGAGCTCGAGGCGCAGCACGGCGTGCGCGCGTCGGTCAACGCGGGATTCGACCGCGTCTTCTGGACGCTGGTCGATACGCACGTCTCGGCGCTGATCGCGGCGCTGTTCCTGATTCAGTTCGGGACCGGTCCCATTCGCGGCTTCGCCTACACCCTGATCATCGGCCTCGCGTCGAACCTGTTCACGTCGATCTTCGTGTCCAAGACGCTCTTCGAGCTGGCGCTGGGTCGCCGCACGCATCAGCAGCAGCAGGCTGCGACGCTGTCGATCTAGAGACGAGACTGCCATGCATATCTTCACCAACCCGAATTACAACTTCCTGCGGTGGCGGTGGCACGCCGTCGCCCTGTCCTGGGTCCTGATCCTCGCCGGCCTCTTCGTGATCTACACGAAGGGGCTGGCGAAGGGGATCGAGTTCGCCGGCGGCACGTCGGTGATCATGCAGTTCGACCAGACGCCGTCGGTCGAGGTCGTCCGCGACGCGCTCAACAAGAACTACCCGGGCGGCGGCCAGGACGCGATCGTCCAGTCCTACGGCGACCCGTCGCTGCGGCAGGTGATGGTGCGCGTGCCGCAGGTCGGCGCCGAGCAGGGCGCGTCGCTGAGCGCGCGCGCGCAGTCGATCGAGCAGGCGCTCCAGAAGGCGGGCCTCAAGCCGACGGTGGTCGGCACCGAGATCGTCGGCCCCTCGGTCGGCGAGGAGCTCACGCAGAAGGGTTTCTCGGCGTTCGTCCTCTCGCTCATCGGCATCCTCGCCTACATCGCGTTCCGGTTCGAGTTCTCGTTCGCCTTCGGCGCGGTCATCGCGACGCTGCACGACGTGCTCGTGACGTTCGCGTTCCTGGCGTTCTTCCGCTACGACCTGACGCTGAACGTCATCGCGGCGCTCCTGACGGTGACGGGCTACTCGACCAACGACACCATCGTCATCTTCGACCGCGTCCGCGAGAACCTGAAGAAGATGCGGCGCGACTCGCTGAACGAGGTGATCAACGTCTCGATCAACCAGACGCTGGGGCGGACGGTCATCACGGCGGGCACGGCGCTGCTGTCGGCCCTCGCGCTGTTCTTCTTCGGCGGCGAGGTGCTGCACGGCTTCGCGTTCACGATGATCGTCGGCATCATCACCGGCACCTACTCGAGCGTGTTCGTGGCCGCGGCCATCGTCACGTTCTGGCGCCGGACGAAGCCGTCGAAGCTGTCGAGCGCCACCGCCGCGCCCGTGGCGGCGCCGACGGCGCCGGCGGCGCGCAAGTCGAAGTCGCAGCGCAAGGCACGAGCTTCATAGGTTGGGCCGGCCAAAGCCGGCCCTACGCCCGTCGATTGACTCGCTCCGCTTGACCTACCTGCTCGCCGCGCTCCTCGGCGTCGTTCAAGGCGTGACGGAATTTCTGCCCGTGTCGTCGACGGCGCACCTGCTGCTCGGCGAGAAGCTGCTCGGCTTCCAGGATCCCATGGGCGTCTTCACCGTGATGATTCAGCTCGGGTCGATCCTGGCGATCGTCTGGCTCTATCGCGTGAAGATCCTCCACGTCATCGCGGGGCTGCCGTCGGATCCCGACGCGCGGCGCTTCGCCGTGACGATCGTGATTGCCACGATCCCCGCGCTCGTCGCGGGCGCGCTGCTGTCCAACTTCGTCAAGTCCGTCCTCTACGACACGCCGGCCGTCTACGCCGTCTCGTTCATCGCGGGCGGCCTCGTCATGCTCGTGGTGGAACGCCTCCGTCCGGCCCCGTCGATTCTCAACGCGGAGCACACGTCGGTCGGGCGCGCCTTCGGCGTGGGTCTCTGCCAGATGCTCGCGATCGTTCCGGGCGTGTCTCGCAGCGGGGCGACGATCGTCGGCGGCATGCTGATGGGGCTCGATCGGCCCGCTGCCGCGGAGTTCTCGTTCTTTCTCGCCATCCCCACGATGGCGGCCGCCTTCGGACACGACCTGCTCGAGGTGCGGCACTCGCTGGCGCCGGAGCGTGCCGCGGAGATTGCCATCGGCTTCGTGATGGCATTCATCGCCTCGCTGCTCGTCGTCCGTCCGTTCCTCGAGTTCATCCGGCGGTCGGGATTTGCGCCGTTTGCCTGGTATCGAATCGTCCTCGGACTGGCCATTGTCGCCGCGCTGGCGGCGGGCTGGAGATAGGCGTGGCGGAGGATGGCATCGGTCCGTGGCTGAGACGCCGCTTTCTCGCGGGGCTGCTCGTCACGGTCCCGCTGGTCTTCAGCATTGCGGCCCTGGTGTGGATATTCGGTATCATTGACGACTTCACGGCTCCACTGGCCACGCGGCTGGTGGGACGTGCCGCGCCGGGCGTCGGCATCCTGATCATGCTGCTGTTCGTCCTCGCGGTAGGCGCCGTGGCGACCAACGTGATTGGTCGCCGCATCCTCGGACGCGCGGAGAAGCTGCTGACCCGAGTGCCCGTCTTCAAGACGATCTACTCGCCGGTCAAACAGCTGGTGGCGGCCTTCTCGCCGGACAACGAGTACGGCTTCAAGCGCGTCGTCATGGTGGAGGATGAGCGCCGCGGCCTCGTAATGGGATTTCTGACCAGGGAATTCACGGTCGATCGCGGACAGGGTCCCGAACAACTGATGGCGGTCTATGTGCCGACCAATCACCTGTACCTGGGCGACATCCGGCTGTACCCGCGGGCGAGCGCCTTCTTTCCCGACGTGAGCGTCGAGGAGGGCATCCGCATTTTCCTGACCGGCGGGATGTCGATGCCGCGGCATATCAAGCCGGGTTCAGGCGCCCCATGAGATGTGGCGCCCCGTAGAGGGGCGCCCTACACCCGAACGAGAGGACGAATGAGACCGAAGACTGGATTGTTGAGTGGAGCCGGCCGCCTGTTCGCGCTGCTGGCGGTGTTGGCGGCCATCCTCGCGGTGCCGTCGCGCGCCCTGGCGCAGCAGCCGGAGCCGGCCGGTGCCCCGGCGCAGGCCGAGCGCACGGGAGGCGGCGAGGTCAATTTGGTGCTCCCCGATCTCGAACAGGTGGACGTCGGCGGCTACAACGGCCGCACGCTGCTGATGGGCGGCATGGTGGTGGCCGCGCTCGGCATCGCGTTCGGGCTCATCATCCTCACGCAGCTCAAAAATCTGCCCGTGCACCGCTCGATGCGCGAGGTCTCGGAGCTGATCTACGAGACCTGCAAGACCTATCTCATCACGCAGGGAAAGTTCCTCGCGCTGCTCGAGATATTCATCGCGGTGATCATCGTCCTGTACTTCGGGTTCCTGTCGGGCCTCGGCGTGATGCGCGTGGCGATCATCCTGCTCTTCAGCGTCGTCGGCATCCTCGGCAGCTACAGCGTCGCGTGGTTCGGCATCCGCGTGAACACGTACGCGAACTCGCGCACGGCGTTCGCCAGCCTCGCGGGCAAGCCGTATCCGGTGTACTCGATCCCGCTCCGCTCGGGCATGAGCGTCGGCATGATGCTGATCAGCGTCGAGCTGTTGATCATGCTGTTCATCCTGCTCTTCATCCCTGGCGATTACGCCGGTCCCTGCTTCATCGGGTTCGCGATCGGCGAGTCGCTTGGCGCCGCGGCGCTCCGTATCGCCGGCGGCATCTTCACGAAGATTGCCGACATCGGGTCCGACCTGATGAAGATCGTCTTCAACATCAAGGAAGACGACGCGCGCAATCCGGGCGTGATTGCGGACTGCACGGGCGACAACGCCGGCGACTCGGTCGGGCCCAGCGCCGACGGATTCGAAACGTACGGGGTCACCGGCGTAGCGTTGATCACGTTCATCACGGTCGCTGTGACGGCGCCGGCCACGCAGGTGAAGCTGCTCGTCTGGATCTTCGTGATGCGGGTGCTGATGGTGATCACCAGCGCCGCCTCGTATCTGATCAACGAGGCGATCGCGAAGGGGCGCTACGCGAACGTCACCCGCATGAACTTCGAGGCGCCGCTGACGTCGCTCGTGTGGCTGACCTCGCTGATCTCGGTCGCGGTGACCTTCGTCGCGTCGCGGTTCCTCATTTCCGACCTCGGCGACGGCACGCTCTGGTGGAAGCTCGCGACGATCATCACGTGCGGCACACTGGCGGGCGCCATCATCCCGGAGCTGGTGAAGGTCTTCACATCTGTCGAGTCGAGCCACGTGAAGGAAGTCGTCACGGCATCGAGGGAAGGCGGCGCGTCGCTGAACATCCTCGCCGGCTTCGTGGCGGGCAATTTCAGCGCCTACTGGCTCGGCCTGAGCATCGTCTCGCTGATGTCGATCGGCTATTTCGTCAGCGCCTCGAGCGACTCGATGTCGAACCTGATGCTCGCGCCGGCCGTCTTCGCGTTCGGTCTGGTCGCGTTCGGGTTCCTCGGCATGGGGCCGGTGACCATCGCTGTCGACTCGTATGGTCCCGTCACCGACAACGCGCAGTCGGTGTTCGAGCTTTCGGTCATCGAAGGTATTCCCGGCATCAAAGACGAGCTGAAGCGCGATTTCGGCCTGACCGTCCAGTTCGAGCACGCCAAGGCGATGCTCGAGGAGAACGACGGCGCCGGCAACACGTTCAAGGCGACCGCCAAGCCGGTGCTCATCGGCACGGCGGTGGTCGGCGCGACCACCATGATCTTCTCGATCATCGTCGAGCTGACGCACGGGCTCACGACGGATCTCGACAAGCTGTCGCTGCTGCACGCGCCCTTCCTGCTGGGTCTCGTCACCGGCGGCTCGATGATCTACTGGTTCACCGGCGCGTCCACGCAGGCGGTGACGACCGGCGCGTATCGGGCGGTCGAATTCATCAAGGCCAACATCCGCCTCGAAGGCGTCGAGAAAGCCTCGGTCGCCGACAGCAAGAAGGTGGTGGAGATCTGCACGCAGTACGCGCAGAAGGGGATGTTCAACATCTTCCTGACGGTGTTCTTCGCGACGCTGGCCTTCGCGTTCGTCGAGCCGTTCTTCTTCATCGGCTACCTGATTTCGATCGCGCTCTTCGGTCTCTACCAGGCGGTGTTCATGGCCAACGCGGGCGGCGCGTGGGACAACGCGAAGAAGATCGTCGAGACCGAGTTGAAGATGAAGAACACGCCGCTGCACGCGGCCACGGTGGTGGGCGACACGGTCGGCGATCCGTTCAAGGACACCTCGTCGGTGGCGCTGAACCCCGTCATCAAGTTCACGACACTGTTCGGACTGCTCGCGGTCTCGCTCGCCGTGCGGCTGAGCACCGAGGCCGGCAGCACCGTCGCCCACGGTCTGGCCGCGGCGTTCTTCGCGGTCTCGGTTGTGTTCGTGTATCGCTCCTTCTATGGAATGCGAATCACGACGGCGACGCACTGACGGGCTGCCGGTCGTTTTCGTTTCCCTGTTGCGCTTGGGAGGAACCGGTATAAAATGCCCGGTCTTTGCCTGTTACAACCGGGGAGCACTTTAGAAGAACCGGTGTCTAACTTCACTGACGGCCCGTCCTGTCGCAAGGGCGCGCGCGCGTTCGTTGACACCAATTTTTTGCCGTAGCTATAATCGGCCGCCTTTGGCGAGCTCAGCCGCGTTCGCAGGGAGATCAGGCGAGCGGGGCCCGGCGCCGGGGCGTATTCAGGAGGGTTAGGACCGGTGCCACGTCTAATGTTCGGCGACATCGTTGAGCCGTCCGTCAAGGTCGGAACCAAGCAGTGGTACTCGGTTCCGCTCTCGATTCTGGTGCACACGACGGTGGTACTCGCGCTGATCGTGATTCCGTTGATGGCGGCCGACGTGCTGCCGACGCCGCCGTCGATGCTGGCGTTCGCGGCGACTCCGCCGCCGCCACCGCCGCCCCCACCACCGCCACCGCCGCCGCAGGCCGCGGCGCCCAAGCCCGTCGTCGAAGTCAACCCGGCGGCCGCCCCCATCGAGGCCCCGAAGGAAATCGCTCCTGAACCGCCCGACACCAGCTTCGAGCGCGCCGAGCCGCAGGGTATCGCCGGCGGCGTGATTGGCGGCGTCGTCGGCGGCATTCCGGAAGCCCCGCCCCCGCCCCCGCCCCCGCCCCCGCCCGCGGCGCCGGTGCGCGTCGGCGGCAACATCAAGCCGCCGATGAAGACCAAGGACGTGCGACCCACGTATCCCCCGATTGCGCAGTCGGCGCGCGTGCAGGGGGTCGTCATCATCGAGGCGACCATCGGCCCGAACGGCAAGGTGCAGGACGCCCGCGTGCTGCGCTCGATTCCGCTGCTCGACGCGGCGGCGCTCGACGCGGTGCGGCAGTGGGAGTTCACGCCGACGCTCCTGAACGGCGTGCCGGTGCCGGTCATCATGACGGTCACCGTCCAGTTCACGCTCAGTTAAACAACCACCGGCAGGTACGACAATGCCAGTTTCTCTTGCGGAGGATGCAGTAATGGAAGTCAGGAAGATGCGTCAGATTGCGCAAATCGCAGGTGCCGGGCTCGGAATGGTCGCGCTCAGCACCCCGGCCTTCGCACAGGCTGCCGGTGGTCTCAACCTCATCGACATCGCGCAGAACATGTCCGGCATCGCCATCGCGGTGGCCGTCATCCTGTTCATCATGTCGTTCTGGTCCGTCGGTGTCGCGATCGAGCGCGTCTACACCTACAACCAGGCGCGGAAGCAGTCCAAGCTGTATGCCCCGCAGGTCGCCAAGCACCTCAAGGACGGCCGCCTGAAGGAAGCCATCGCGCTGTCGGCCTCGAAGGACTATCGCTACAGCCACCTCGCGAAGGTCGTGCTCGCCGGCCTGCAGGAATACCAGTTCCAGCAGGAGACCGGCGGCTCGGCGCTGAACCGTGAAGACGTGCTCGACACCGTCCGCCGCTCGATTCAGCGCGCGACGGCGCTCACCGCGTCGGACCTGAAGAAGGGCGTCAGCACGCTCGCCACGATCGGCTCCACCGCCCCGTTCGTCGGACTGCTCGGCACGGTCGTCGGCGTCATCAACGCGTTCGTCGGCATCGCGTCCACCGGCTCGGGCGGTATCGGCGCCGTGTCGGCCGGCATCGCGGAAGCGCTCATCGAGACCGCGCTCGGCCTCTTCGTCGCGATTCCGGCGGTCTGGTTCTACAACTTCCTGACCAGCCGCATCGAGTATTTCAACGTGGAAATGGACAATTCCTCGTCGGAGCTCGTCGATTACTTCATCAAGAAGACGGCGTAGTTGGGCTAAAATCGACCTGGAGTCGTAACTATGTCAATGCAACTGGGTGGCGGCGGCGGAGTCAAATCCGACATCAACGTCACTCCCCTCGTCGACGTCATGCTGGTGCTCCTCATCATCATGATGATCATCGCCCCGCTGCTGCAGAAGGGCGTTGACGTCAGGCTGCCGATCGCCACCAACAGCGCGTCCAAGCCCGAGACGCAGGACCAGACGGTGCTCGGCATCAAGGCCGACAAGACGGTCTGGCTCAACGGCGTCGAGGTCCGCAAGGAGGAGATGCGCACCCGCCTCGAGGCGATCCTCGAGACGAAGAAGGAAAAGCTGATCCTCATCAAGGCTGACGAGGACGCGCCGTACAGCGCCATCATGGAAGCGATGGACCAGCTGCGCGCCAGCGGCATCGAGGACGTCGGCCTGATCACCGACAGCAAGGCGTCGAGCGCGCTGTCCCAGGGAGGCAAGTAATGGCGTCCCACGCGCACAAGCACTACGGCGCCGACGCCGTCTTCAAGGGCAAGGTCCCCGAGCCAAACGCGGACATGAACATCACGCCGATGATCGACGTGCTGCTCGTGCTCCTCGTCATCTTCATGGCCGCCCTGCCGCTGTCGCAGAAGGGGCTCGACATCAACCTGCCGCCCGAGACCAACGCCAAGGCCGATCCGAGCATCAGCCAGATCGTGGTCGAGTACACGGCCGACAAGAAGATCTCGATCAACCACCAGGACGTCCAGCTCCCCGAGCTCGAGGAGCGCCTGCGGTCCATCTTCGAGGACCGCAAGGACAAGACAATGTTCATCAGCGGCGACGGCAACCTGCGCTACGGCGACATCATCAACGTGATTGATGCCGCGAAGGGCGCGGGCGTCGAGAAGGTCGGGATCGTCACCGAAGGCATGCGCAAGAGCGCCGGCGGCGGCACCACACCCGGAGCGTAGTCCTCCGCTCGCATCCGTTCGTCCGGCTGGCTTCAAAAACAAAAGGGCCGTCCCTCCACGGGACGGCCCTTTCGCTTTGTACCGGGCGTCTGACGCGGCGGAATCAGCCTCTCGACACCACCTGGCCTTCGAGCATGCCGGCCGGCAGCATCCGCGGACGCCGCACGCTGCGCTCCGCCTGGAGGCGGCGGCGCTCCGCCATGCCGCGCTTGACCACCTGGGCGAGGTCCTCGCGGTTGAACGGCTTGACGATGTAGCCGACCACGCCGGGGCGCAGCGTCACCATCGGGTCCATTTCGAGCAGCCCCGTGGCGAGCACGATGGCGATATCGGGATAGAGGCGGCGCATCTGGTCGATCAGCCAGATGCCGTCGTGGCCGGGCATGCGCACGTCGCACAGTACGACGTCGACGTCGAAGTCGCGCAGCATCTCCAGCGCCTTGTCGGCGGCGTCTGCCGCTTTCACCGCGTACCCCATGTCCGCCACCCAGCGTGTGAGCACCCTGCGGACACCCTCGTCGTCGTCGACGACAAGAATGGCTCCTGAAACGATTTCTGACATGTCCATGTTTAAATCCGCCCGCGATAGAGCAGGATCGGTGCCACGCACGGCCGTGAAGTGTATTGAAATTTGCGCGGAAAATCGACGCCTGATCACCATCCTGTGCGTGCGCGCACACTCGTGGGCGTTCCGCACACGTACACCCCGCACAAAAACCGAAATCGAATGGAACGGCGGGACAGGCGGGCTTGAAACAGGACGGCGGTGCGAGGATTCGGGAGTTCGCCCGGTTCGACAGGTTCACAGGTTCACAGGTTTACACCTGCGAACCTGACGAACCGGGACACCTCAGTTGAACGAGTAGCGGAAGCTGAGCATGAACTGGTACACGTCCGAAAGCCCTGTGTTGGTCTGGAACGTCTTCGTCACGAGCTGATTGTTCGCCACCGCCATCCGATAGGTGGCGCGTCCCTGTGCGTCAATCCCGGGGCTCGTGAGGATCTGTGCACCGTAGGCCTGCGTAATCGGAACCACGAGCCGCTGGCTGACTCCCCAGTTGTGATTCAGGAAGTTTCCGAAGTTGGTGAAATCGATTCGGAACTGTCCCGCATTGCGCTTTCCACCCAGATTGGTGAAGACGTCCTGGGTGATGCTGAGGTCCATTCTTTTCTGCATCGGGAAGAAGATGCCGCCGCGTTCAGCATATTCGCCCCGATGCTTGCTGAGATACGGGTCCTGATTGATGTACGCCTCGAAGGCGGCCGCCTGCTGTTCCGGTGTGAAGGTAATCCCGCCCTGCGTGAACTGCACGAAGTTCATTTCCGAGGTATTCCTCGGGATATAGATCAGGTCGTTGCCCGACCCGCCGTCGCCGTTCATGTCGCCGGCGAAGACGTAACTGGCGTTGGTGCTGAGGCCGCCGCCAGCGCCGTTCAACGCCGACCTCGCCTCCCAGAATGCGGAGATGGTCGTCGCTGCCAGCCCGAAGTACGAATGGCTGTACGACGTCTGGATGAACACACGATGCCCCTGGGCGGACTGTGACCGCCCCAGCGGAGCGTTGTTCGGGTCGAACACGATTTCGTTGAGGCTGAACGTGCTCGACGCCGTGGAACCGGGGTCGATGGTGTTCTTCGCGTCGCCGTAGCTGTACGCGCCCTTCATCGTCAGGCCGCGATAGAGCGATCTGGCCAACGAACCGGAGAGATTCCACGAGTGGCCGACGCTCTGGTTCTTCATCACGTACGCGGCGGTGACCTGGTTCCCTGCTGCGTTGTTGATCCTGGTCACGCACGGACCGGGCGTCGGGGCGGCGCATGGCGTGCCCACCCAGCGTGGCCGTGTGTCGACGCCGGCGAACGCGGACTGCGCCGCCGGAAGGTTGGCGTTGAGGTAATAGATGCCGTTGATGTCCCTGTTGTAGACGAACTCTCCGGTGCCGATGATGCCGCCGGGCAGCCGGCGATCGACAGCAAGGTTCGTCCTCCAGACCTGTGGGAACTTGAAGCTCGGATCGGTAACGTCGAATTCATAGCTGGCAGCGGGCGCGCCGGTGACGCTGGTCGGCTTGTACCGGTTCACGTCCGGGTTGAACGGCCTCGTCGTCGGGAAGTCTTCGAGCAGCGAGCCCTGAAGCACTCCGGTCTGACCGAGCTGGTTCGAAATCCAGACGTAGAGTGGGGGACCGGTGAACACCCCGGTGCCACCGCGTACCTGCGTCCGTTGATCGCGGGCGACATCCCAGTTGAATCCGACCCGCGGCGACCACAGGATTTTGGACTTGGGCAGGATGCCGCTCGCGTATGTCACCGGCCCGCCCTTCTCGTCGCGGAACGTCAGGGCGTCGACGTTGGGATTCGGGTACGTCGTGCCGTTGTCGAATGCGGGCACGTCGAAGCGGAGGCCGGCGGTCACCGTCATGTTCGAGGCCGGCCGCCATTCGTCCTGGGCGTACCCGCCACCGTACCAGGCCTTCAGGATCTGAATGGGCTTGTCCAGACCGGGAAGGTTCATCCAGCGGACCTGGTAGCGGCGTGGCGTGATCGGCGATGACGTGCGGTTCGGGTTTGCCAGGAAACCGTTCGCGTCCGCGTAGAAATCCGCCAGCGAGCTGTAGACGTACGCGCCTTGCTTGCAGCAGTTGAAGAACGAATTGTCCGACTCGTAGCGCTGAATGGTGCCGCCAAAGGTCAGCGAATGCCTCGAGCTGAACTTCGTCACGTTATCGGTGAACTGGTACGTGTGGTACAGCAGCTCATTGTTCGGGGTGAACGGCTCGGAGCCGAACGACGCGTACGTGGTCCCGTCCGGCGCCAGAATGTCCACGAACGGAAACAGCTTGCCCGGGTCTCCTCGGTTCTCGTTGTTGGTCGTGTAGCCGCCGATCGCGCTCTGGGACATCGTGCTCCCGAGGACCGAGTTCCATTCGGCGATGCCCGATTTGTAGTTCTCGAGCTGCGAGTAATTCGACGCGGCGAACGGCAGGAAGCCGGTGCCGAGCGTGCGGCCGAGGCCCGCCGAGGCCGACCCTGACAGGACTTTTCCGGAGCTCGAATCGAGCTGGCTGTAACGGAAGCTGAGTTTGTTGCTGTTGTTCAGGTTGAAATCACTTCGCAGCAGATAACGCTTGGCAGGCGTGTCTGCCGGCAGGTTCTGGTAGGCGCCCGTCTCGTAGCTGAAATTCTGTTTCAGGTACGCGCTCAGGGTGTTGAGATCCGAGGCGAGCACGCGACTGATGGAGCCTCCGACGGGCTGCCCGCCCGTATTGGCGACGAAGGTGTGAAGGGGAGCGCTCGCCTTCTCGTTCTCATAGTTGCCGAAGAGAAACACCCTGTTCCTGACGACCGGGGCACCCGCCCACACGCCCGTATCGCGGAAAGTGAACGTGCCGGGGTTCACCGCGAGCCCTCTGGCTTCGGTGCCGACGAAGTCCTGACTGCGCATCCGGTGATAGAAGGACGCGGTGAGATCGTTGGTGCCGCTGCGTGTGACGGTGTTGACGGCAGCGCCGACGAAATTACCTTGCCGAACGTCGTACGGCGCGATGCTGACCTGCACCTGATCGATCGACTCGAGCGAGATCGGCGCGACGCCGGTTCGTCCGCCCGGTTGCCCCTCGCCGAGGCCGAACGAATTGTTGAAGTAGGACCCGTCGACCGTGATGTTGTTCTGACGGCTATCCTGGCCCGCAAAGGAAGTGCCCGTCGCCTGCGGCGTCAGGCGTGTCAGGTCGCTGATGCGGCCGGAGATCGTCGGCAGCGCGGCGATGTCCTCGCGGCTGATTGACGTCGCCGCGCCCGTGCGGCTCGACGCAAACACCGGGTCGGCGGTCGCCGTCACTTCGACGGTCTCCGAAAGCGCGGCGACCTTCAGCGCGAAATCGACGTCCTGCGCGACGCCCAGCGCGAGGTTGACGCTGTCCCTCGTCTCCGGCGTGAAGCCCGAGAGGGACGCAGTGACCTTGTAAGGGCCGCCGACGCGCATGCCGGGGATGTAGAAGCGGCCATCACCCTGGGTCACGCTCTCGTACGATGTCCCGGACGGCACGTGAACGGCGACGACGGTCGCGCCGGGCACTACGCCGCCCTGTGAGTCCCTCACGACCCCCGTAATCGCGGCGGTGGTCACGCCCTGCGCGTTCGCGGTGGCAGCCGGCCACGCGAAGAGGGCGCATGCGAGAAGGACGAGCGCTTGTTTCATCTGTTTCTCCTGAAGGTGGTTAAGGATTAGGTGGAAAAGTGTACATGAAAAAGGCCGTTCCGACGTGCGAGGAACGGCCCGTAAACCCGGTGGTACGGGTGTGTAACTAGCCCTTGGACGGCGCCGCGGCGGCCGGCGCGGCCTGCTTGGCCTTCTGCAGTTCCTGCGCCTTGTCGCGGAGCTGGTCCGCCTGCTTGAGGAGCGCCTGCTGCTTGGCCGGATCCTTTTCGAGCAGCGCCTGCGACCGCAGGAGCAGGTTCTTGTAGGTGAGCGCCTCGAAGTAATCGGGCTTGAGCGCCAGCGCCTTGTCCGCTTCGCCGAGGCCCGCCTGGATGTACTTCATCTTGTCGGCTTCCTTCAGCTTGAAGTTCTTGTACGCCTCGTTCCAGTAGTAGGTCGCGATGACGTGGTGCGCCTCGGGGTTGTTCGGCTCGTGCTCCGCGCGCTGGTTGAGCGCGTCGATCGTCTTTTCGAACTCACCCTGCCGGTCGTAGAAGGCCGCCAGCGTCGTGTAGACCGTCGACTCGTTCGGCTTCATTTCCTTCGCCTTGAGGAACTGCTCCTCGGCCTTCTCGTAGTCGCCGTTCTGCTCGTAGATGTTGGCGAGGTAGAAGTAGTTGGCCGGGTCGGTCGGGTCCACTTGAATCATCTGCTGGAGAATCGGTTCCTGCTGCGTCGGGTCGTTCAGCTTGTCGGGACCGTAGGCTGCCACAAGATACTGCAGCGCCAGCTTCTTCATCTTGGGATCGGGGTCGATGTCCGCGTCCTTCTTGTAGTACTCGACGGCCTTTGTCATGAAGGCGTCGTTGGTCGCGTCGCCGCGCTTGGCCGACCGGAACATGTTGTCGTAGCTGTTGGCGAGGAAGAAGTAGGCCGGCTCGAGGTGGAACTGGTGCAGCGT
>Ga0070698_100002434_pt1 | contig 20510 bp, 17 predicted proteins | sample KBSK1502metaG_FD_65477 | JGI IMG/M metagenome (GOLD analysis project Ga0070698, IMG submission 65477) | Corn, switchgrass and miscanthus rhizosphere microbial communities from Kellogg Biological Station, Michigan, USA - KBS K1-50-2 metaG | ecosystem: Host-associated > Plants > Roots >...
CTAATAATCGCGCAGTAGAGCGACCTGATCTGCGCGCCTCAGCTGGCGGCTACCGAGCGCGTCGCATCCGTGCCGAATGGCGGTTAGTTGAGCGCCGGATGTCTGTCTCGCCGCCGCACTGGGCGCCGGGGCCGCCGCCCCCTTTCCTGCTCCGACCCTCGGTACGTCGCTCCGAGTTGTGACGCGCCCGTCACCGGGCACCTGCCGGGTCAGCGGCCAGGCAGATCACGACATAGACGGTCTTGCCGTGCCCGGTGCTGTCATCGGCGACTGCGCGCGTGCCGCCGTGCAGCCCGATCAGGCCGTCGATCAGTGCCAGGCCCCGGCCGGATTCGTCTTCGGCGGTCGGGTGCTGCCTGACCGGCCGGCCCCGCGGCGTCGTCGTGGACTTCCACCCGCAGCTCACCGCGGGCGTACGACACGCGGACGTGGGCCACCCCGTCACCGTGACGCATGGCGTTGGTGGCCAGTTCGCTGACGATGAGCTCGGCGAGGTCGGCGTGCTCGCCCAGGCCCCACCGGGAAAGTGCCTGCCGGGCTTCCTCGCGAGCGTGCCCGACCTGGACCGGCTCGCCGCCCAGCCGGCAGCCCGTGGAACGCTCGCGCGCGCCGGTTATGTTCATGATCATCCCCCAGGCGTCCGACCGTAAGGCTACAGTTGTTGCATAAGATGACAGTACAATCGTAGCCCTACATCTGTCAAGATACTCAGGCCAGTGAGAGTCCGGTCGTAGCGCAACTGGTGTAGCCTCTGAGGGTCAGGAACCCTGCGGGAGGAGGACCGTATGACGGCCACAAGCGCTCAGCGCCCGCTCCGGCAGCGGAACCCGCGCGGCCAAGGCGAGCGCCTGCGCAATGACATCATCGAGGCAGCCAGCCGCCTGCTGGAGGACCCCGCCCCCCCGCCGCTGTCGCTGCGCAGCGTGGCCCGCGCGGTCGGCGTGGCGGCGACGTCTGTCTACCTGCATTTCGACGACGTCGGCTCCCTGGCAAGGGCAGTCGCGGACCGGCACTTCGGCGAGCTGGTGCGCAGGCTTGACGAGGCAAGCGCAGGACTGACCGATCCGTGCGCGCGAGTGCATGCGCAGGCGATGGCCTACTGCGAGTTCGGGCTGGCCCATCCCGGCCAGTATCAGGTCATGTTCTCCAACCCGCTGCCGCTGCTGCCACCGGGGAAGGACGGCCGTCCAGATCGTGGCATCATCCAGGAGCAGGTGCCAGCAGGCCAGGCCGCCCAGGACCGTGTGGTCGGGGCTATCGCCGAGTGCCTCGACTGCCCTGCCGGGGACGCGGCCTTCCGCACGGCGGTGCTGGTCTGGCAGCAACTGCACGGCGCGGTCAACCTGCGCATTTCCAGACCGCTGTTCCCCTGGCCGCCGCTCGCTGACACGGTCACCGACGCGGTCGACCGCCTGCTCGCCGGCGCGCGTGCCGAGCAGCAGGCCGAAGCCCCGTAGCCCGGCACGCGCTCCGTGAATGCCGGTCTCTGTCTTAATCGAGGCCGTGGAGGTGCAGGGTCTTGGCGGGGGGGTGTGGTCACGCCGGCCTTCGGGGACGTCTGGTAGCCGGCGTCTTTAATGGCCGCGATGACGGCGGCGCGGATGGTGGCCAGGCTGGCGGGCCCGCTGCCGGTCCGGCTCGTGGCGGTGTCTTCGCTGAATATCGTATCCCGGATGTGGTGGTGTGCCTCGGATGGCCTGGCGGGCGCGGGGGAAGTCCAGGCGGCTGACGTGGGCGGTCTTCAGCGTGCGGGTCTCGATGCGGCCGCACCCGGTATCGCGGGTGGAGCTGCCGGCCGGTACCTGCCGCCAGGGCAGGGCCCTGACCCGGGCATGCAGCAGCGGCTGGTTCTTCTTCCCGGCAAGGTCCCGGCGGAGCAGGTACGCGCCCTCGAAACCGGGCAGCTTCCCAGCTCGGGCACACGGGAACCGGGGCCCCGTCAACGGCCGTCAAATACGGCACGGAACCGGAAGTGGGGAGGTGCAGGATGCGACGTGTTGTCTCATGCCTCGCGATCGTGGTAGCTGCCACGGTGGGGTGGGCTCCCGCGGCGTTCGCCTGCGGGGGGCTGGTTGCGCCGAATGGCGCGGTGAAGCTTTTGCGCACGACGACGCTTGTCACCTACCACGCCGGAGTGGAGCACTACGTGACGTCATTCGAGTACGAAGGAGGGGGCACCAAGTTCGGCTCTATCATCCCCCTCCCCGGAGTGCCTACCGCGGTGAGCCGAGGGGGCAGCTGGACCTTGCAGCGTCTGGAGCAAGAGGTCCAGCCCCCCGAACCACCACTGGCGCCAGGTCTCGTTCCCGCTAGCGCCTCGGGGCAGGCGCAGGTGATCCTTCGAACCCAGGTGGACGCCCTCGACATCACCGTGGTCAAAGGTGGCGGCCCCGCGGTCACGTCCTGGGTGCGTCAGCAGGGCTTCGCCGTAAGCCCGGACCTGCCGGCCACGCTCGACTTTTACGCCCGCCGCAGCCCAGTGTTCCTGACCGCCACGTTCGACCCGGCCGCCGAAGCAGCCCGGCACCTCCACGTCGGGGACGGAACCCCCGTCCAGGTCACCATCCCGACACCCAACCCATGGGTCCCGCTGCACATACTCGCCTTGGCCAAAGATCCCCACGACCAGGTCCAAGCTGACGTGTTCATGCTCACCGATCGCCAGCCGGCGCTGCTCACCGGGCCCGGAGTCAAGCTCGTCGCGAGCCGCCCCGCCGAGCCGTCGCTACTGTCGGATCTGCGTTCGGACCGGGGCATGGGCTGGATACCTCAGGCCGCTTGGTTCGCCTACCTCAAGGTCGACTCGCCGGCATCCGCTCTCAACTATGACCTGGCCGCCGACGTGTCCGGCGCGGGTCGGCCGTCCCTCACGGCCGCTGGGCTGCCATTCGACCCCGTGGCGCTGCCGTCTACTCCACAGCCGAGCGATCCCTGGTGGTGGATCGGCCTGACAGCCCTAGTGGGGGTTACGGCCGGCTTCGGTCTCGCCGGGTGGCGATCCAGCCGGATCCATCGGTCCGCCTGAAGCCAATTGTTCAGGTCTTGAGGTCGTGCTGGGCGAGGTGCCTGTCGATGCTGCGGCGAACAGCGCGGCCGTGGTGGCAAGATCTCGGCGGACCAGGCGCGCGCCCTATGCGGCAAGAGCGGACGCGTTGCGCAAGGCATGGCTGGGGCAAGCAGGTAGCTGCCCACGCAAGCCCCAGAGACGAAGGGCAAAGCGGCCGGCGATGGCCGCGATCGCGTCGCCGCCCGTCATCCCATATCGTGCCGGGCGCTCAGTCCCGCAGGACCCACAGGCATTGCGCGTCGCTCTCTCCCACGTTGCGCCAGCCGTCGATCCCGCGGCGGGAGGCGAGAAGCGTTTCGCCGCGGCGGAGGACGGGACGGCCCGATGACAGCAGCACCTGGATGAGGCCGCTGACCACCCCGACCAGTTCGGCGCCCTTGTGGGCGAAGGGAGCCTCGACGGTGGCCGATCGCGGCAGGGAGACGAGGTAGGCGCGCAGGCCGGCCTCGGCGTCGTCGAGCAGCGGGAGGATCGAGCCCGCGGGCGCGGTGCCGAGGCCGTGACGCCTGCCGATCCGGTAGTCCGGGGTGACCTCACCGCCGAGCAGTTCGTCGAGGGTGACGTTGAGGCGCCCGGAAAGGGCCATCAGCGTCTCGAGGGAGAGCCCTCTTTCGCCCCGCTCCACTTGGGAGATGGCGCTCGGGGAGACCCCGGCGAGGCGGGCGAGATCGCTCTGGCTCAGATCCCGGCGCAGGCGGTAGGCGCGCAACGCCGCACCGACGCGCGCCGCTGCCTGGGCCGGCTGCAGGTGTAGCCCCCCGTCCTTGACGGAGTAGCGGAACAGCTGGCCCTGGGCTCCCGGCGGGCGCCCCTCGGCCTTGCTGATGCGCAGGCGGCCCTCGCCGACGACGATGATGCACTGGGTGATCTGCTCGATCTCGCGGTGCATGGCCCGGTAGGGGCTTGCCCCCGGCACCGACCAGTAGGCGATCGCGCCGAGGTCGAGCAGCATCGGGCAGCAGTGCCCGAAGAAGCCACTGGCGATCCGCATGCCCCAGCGGTCGGCCAGCGGCGCGAGCGAGTCGAACAGCAGCAGCGGGCGGGGCGCTCGGGTGCAGAACTGGTGTATCGCCTCGAGCAGCTGGCGCGGGCTGGTGATCGGCGTGCCCGCCCGGGCGTCGAGGATCTCGATCCAGGGCCACCGCGCCTTCACCTCGGCGGGGTCGCTCGACGCGACGACGTACCCAGTCCGGCCGAAGTCGTCGCGGCGCTGGGCGATGGCGTCGTAGAACAGCTGCTGGTGTGGCTCGCTGCCCTCCCACACCCACACCACGTTGTCGCCCCAGTACAGGCCGTCGAGGGCTTGGTCGAGCTCGGCCACGCCGGTGCCGGTCGATTCATTAGCCATGCTTCCAAGCATAAAGCAAATAGGAAGCCCCAGAACATCCACGGCATGCCTGCTATCGGCCCGTGGACTGACGCCCGCCCGCCCGGTGGCGGCAGCAGCTGTACAGCACTGCTGTTGTGAAGTTTGGAATCTAGTTCATCTGCTTTACATTCATCGCAAGCGTGAACGCCCTGGCGCTACCGAGGCCGGGCGGCCAGAGGAAGGAGCTTCCCATGACGATCCAGATGCCGGTTCACGACAAAGTGCTGGCGGCCGACACACAGACCACGACGCCGCCCCTGTACCAGCGGGTGCTCATCGCGGTCGCCGATGCTAGCCAGGTAGGGCCGGTGGCGGAGCTGGCACGCCGGGCCGGCGTGCGCGAGGCCCGCGTCCTGCACCTCAACCTGCGCGAGAGCTATGGCGGCCGGCGCTTCCCGCTCGAGACCGACGCCGCGGCCTCCTACGCCGCCGAGGCAGCCGTCTTCGAGCTTCGCATGGCAGGCACGACAGCCTCCGGGCAAGTCCGCCATGTCATGATCGGCAAGGCCGCCGAGGCCATCACCGCCGAAGCCACCGAGTGGGGCGCCGACCTGATCATCCTCGGCCCCTCACGCCGCGGCGAGTTCGCCACCCGGCTGCGCGGCAGCGTGACGCTCCAGGTGCTCCAGCACGCGCCGTGCCCGGTCCTGGTCGCCTCCCCAGCGCGCAAGACCGACACTCACCGTGCCACAGCGGCAGAGCACGCTACCACCGTGCGCTGACAACCAGTCGCTCCAGGCAGGGCCCGGCTCACTGCACTGGCCGTGCGCTTCAGCGCAAACGCCGTGTGCCGCAGTGGGCCAGGCCCCCGGCGCCAAGCACGAAGCTGGGCGGAGCGAAACGTTACGTGCGGCGGGGAGCTTGCCCGCCTCGTGTGCCGAGGAGTCCCTCGATGAACGTGTCGATCATTCGCTGCAGAGGCTGTTCGAACTCGTACCGCCCTGCGGCGGCTGGGTTCCTTCCAACCCGATTGTAAAGGGAAGCATCCAATAGCAGGGGCCGGGGCGCGGCAGCTGAACTGACTGGTGCGCCTGACCCTGGCCGGCGGAAGGCGGATAGAGCACCCGCGCGTGGCCAGTCACGGGTTTCGGTCAGGGAACCTGGCCCGGCCGCGCCACGACCGCCAAGGTGAGTAGCGCCGACCAGCCGAGCACCTGTCCGGTCTTGATGAGTCTGTGGCCGTCGCTCGCCTGGCTCTCGTGGTCCTTGATCGCCACGGCCTTCTCTCCCATGTACAGGTAAGAGGCCGGGTCTATGACGATCTCCTGTTTGTAGTACCCCTCCAAGACCATGTAGAGGCCGAGGCCGGTCCGGCCGGCGAGGTCGGTCTCGGTCTCGAAATGGACGTCCGGCAGGCGCTGCAATACGTGATAGAGAGTGGCGGCCAGCTTCGGCGGGATGAGGACACCGTTGACCTCGTCCTGCAGAAGGCTGGTCACCGCGGTGAAGATCGCGACATCGGGTGCGGGGGAATAGCAGGGATCGCCTGTGGGGGTATTGGCAGCCAGGATGACTGACTCCAGCGCCGCCGGGTCCGTGGGCAGCGAACTGAGGTAGGCGTACGAGGAACCCTTCCAGGGGCATGCAATCGGCTGCCCCCCGGGACTGATCCGGAGGCTGGCAGTGACCCGGTGGCTGGCCGGGAGACTGGCTGGCACGGTCACCCCGCTGGAGTACTCGCGCCCGTCCGCCCGGATCCACTGCAGTGCGATGATCCGCTCATTCGGCGGTCCGAACAGGAAGCCGCCGCCTCCTGCGGTGGATGCCGCGCTCTCGCTCTTCACGAAGACCCACTCGCCCGGTGCCGGCGTCTGGTCGGGCACCATGGCTGCCACCCGAGTGGCGTAGTCGACTAGTTCCGCCTCTGTCCTGGCCCGGCCGACGCTCGGAAGCGCAGGACTGTGTAGCGGGGCTGCGGGATTGCCGGACCACGCGATAATCCGCGGTTGCGCAGGCCCGTGCGACAGCATGACGCCGATGGCACCCGCGGCGCACGCCGTCGCCGCTACCACGCCAGCCGCAGCCAGGCGCAGCCCGGGCGACCGGCGCGGCCCAGGCCGGGCGGCGCGACCATCACGCGTGCTACCCGGCGACGACCGCGCTGGACGCGCTTCTATTGCGGCCATGACCGCGTCGTTCACTGTGCGACTCGGGGGCAAGAACGGAATCTCATCCCGCAAAGATGCGACGAGGTCAAGGTCATTCACAGCAGGTCTCCTCGTTCCGGCGGGCCGGTCGGATAAGGGAACGGTTACCGCCCAAGAGCGGTGTAGCAGGGGCGATGCGGACCTCCTGTACCGGCGCTTCAAGGTCGGCGAGTTTCGCCCGCAGCCGGCTCCGTGCCCGGTTGATGCGCGACTGGACCGTCCCGATCGGCACCCCCGTGGCCTTGGCCACCTGGTCATAGCTGAGGCCTGCCCACGCGACGAGCAGTAGGGCGTCTCGCTGCTCCTTCGGCAGGCTGGCCAGTGCCTCGGCGACCCTGGACCTCGACTGACAGGCCGCGACGGCCTCGTCCACGCGCTCAGTGAATGGCTCGGCTACCGGATCGACTCCGGTGCGAGCCAGCAGCCGCAGTTGCTGGACCTCGGTTCGCCAGTGCCGGCCGATGAGGCGGGTCGCGATCCCGTACAGCCAGGGCAGACAATCCCGCCCGTCGGACTGGTACCTTGCCCGCTGCCGGAACGCGATGAGGAACGTCTCGGACACCACGTCATCAGCGGCCACCTGGCCTATCCGACGGGTGACGTAGCGCTGTATCGCAGACACGTGCCGACGGAACAGCACGGCGAACTGCTCTGGATCGGACACCGAACCAGCGAGCAAGACCGCGTCATCGACACCCGCGCGCTGGCTCCCTCCACGCTCCCCTGGGCCACTACGCCCAAACTCGGCTCTCATAGACGGCCTTCAGCTCCTGACCAGAGGTGAACAGGACAACCCTCTATGCCAGCAGCGCGGTTCCTTGTTCCCCAGTCCTCGGCAGCTCACTGACTACAGCGTTTCATCCGGGGATCTCGCGGGTCTGAACGACATGGAGTGGCGTACGCCCGACGCCGCGCGCTCGTGCATGAAGTCCTAGCCTGTGTCCTTGGGTGTCCATGGCGGAGAACACGCCGCCCTTCGCTCGATCCCACTCTGGGAGGCACAGTGGAACGCACGTCCGACCGCCCCATCCGCGTGGTCCAGTGGACGACCGGCAACGTCGCGCGCCAGTCGATCGCGGCCGTCGTCGAGCGTCCCGATCTGGAGCTTGTCGGCGTCTACGCCCACAGCACGCAGAAGGCGGGTCGCGACGTCGGCGAGCTCGCAGGACTCGGCCGCACCCTCGGAATCCTTGCCACCGACGACATCGAGGCGCTCATCGCGCTCGCGCCCGACTGCGTCCTCTACACGCCGCTGCATCCCAACGTGGACCACCTGACACGGCTGCTCCGTGCGGGGATCAACGTCCTGACGACCGCGTCGTTCCTCACCGGGCGCGCGTACGGCGAGGCGGCGCGCGCTGCCCTCGACGAGGCCGCCAAGGCGGGCAACGCCAGCCTGTTCGGCAGCGGCATCAACCCCGGGTGGGCCGACCAGCTCGCCGCGGTCGCTTCCGCGGTCTGCCGCAAGGTCGACCGCGTGACGGTGTTCGAGTCCTTCGACATCGGCATGTGGGCAGGCGACGCCAATCAGGACGAACTGGGCTGGGGCCGCCCGGCCGGGGATCCCGGGCACGCCGACGACGTCATCAAGGCCACGGCTCCCTTCGGCGACGCCGTCGAGGCTATCGCGGAACTGCTCGGCACCACGATCGATGACGTCCGCTGCGAGATCGACTTCGCCCACGCGACCAAGGACCTGGACATCCCGGGGCGTCCGGTCGCCAGCGGGACCGTCGCCGGACTGGACGTCAGGTGGATCGGCGTCTCCGGCGGCGTGGACGTCGCCGAAGCCCACGTCCGCTGGACGGTGACCGCAGAGCTCGACCCCGCGTGGGAGGTCGCCATGGCCTACCTCATCGAGATCCGCGGCCACCCGCAGGTCAACCTGCGCGTCGAGGTCCTGCCCCAGGACATGGCGTCGATGAGCCTGGAGGAGATGCTCGCCATCGGCTCGGTCATCACCGCGATGCCAGTCGTCAACGCCATCCCCGCCGTGGTCGCCGCCCGCCCCGGCGTGGTCAGCTACGCCGACCTCCCCACCCAGGCATCCCGCCACGTCCCTCAAGGTTCATGAGCTCCCCGCGGGGCTGTAGCATGCGCTCGCCGGGTTCGGGCTCTTCGTGCGTGAGACAGCGCTCGACGTCCGACCAGGATCGGCGCAGCTTTGTCAGCAAGGCGATGAGCGTCTGGACCTCGTCGCCGGTGAGGCCCAGATCTCGGAACAGCTCGGAATTGAGGCGCTTGATCGCCTTCTGGAGGTGCGAGCGTCCCGTTGGCGTTATCTGGGCGATCGTGCTGCGGCGATCAGTCGGGTGCGGCGTGCGCTTGATGAGGCCCTGAGCCTCCAGCCTGTCGACGAGGCTCGTGACGCTCGTCTGGTGCACCTGCAACAGCTTGCCCAGGTGGGCCAGGGGAAGAGCCCCGTCGTTGAAGTGCAGGCGAACCAGTACCTCATACCTCGAGAACGTGAGCTCGATGGGAGAGAGTATCTCGTCAGCTCGCTTCGCCAGCACCTGATTGACCCGCATGATCGAGGTCACGGCCGCGAGTCCGTCGGCGCTGTCCTCCCACCCGTTGTCGATCCAGAGGTGGTATGCCTCCAGGATCGGATCGTTATCGACGCTTCCGGTCATGCTGCGGGACCCCTCTCGCGGCTGCGGCGCTGATCAGGCGGCCGCGGGAGCCGTGGCCAGCTTCTTGCTCGTGTCGAAACCGACGATGCCGGCGAGGGTGCCGCCCAGGATGGCCGCGCGATCCTCGTCCGGAACCCCGGCGAAGTTCTCGGCGACGCACTCGTCGCTGCTGCGGAAGGTGCCCTCAGCGTGCGGGTAGTCGTTGCCCCACATGATCGTCGACAAGCCGGTGATGTGCCGGGCCTTGACTGCCACCGGGTCGTCAGCGAACTGCACGTGGATCTGGCGCTGGACGTACTCGCTGGGCATCAGCGGCCACGGCCATTTCGCGTTGACAGCGAACAGGCGGCCCATGTTCGGCTGGTCGTGCGCCGGGCGCGAGTCGTCCCAGAAGCCTAGCCACCAGTCGGGGTCCTGGCCGATCCCGGTACGCCAGGACCGGTCGATGAAGCCCATGTACGACACCAGCCACCAGGCGCTGAACTCGACCAGGTTGAAGTGCAGGCCGGGGAACCGCTCGCAGGCACCGCCGCCGACGAGCTCGGCGATGATGCGCTGCGGGCTGGCCGCTCCGGTGTTCCCGCCGCCCCTGGTCCGGCTCGCCACCATGGCGTCCGTCAGCTGTCCCTTTCCCATGTTGACCGCCGTCATCAGTGCCTTGACGGTCGTGGCGGTCGTGGATGCGGCGTCCTTGACGTTCACGCCCCCGGTCGCGACGTGAATGAAGACCGGCATGCCGTTCGCCTGCGCGGCCGCCCACACCGGGTCGTACTCCCGCGACCAGTAGGGCTGGGGCGGGATCTCCGGCAGCAGGATGGCCCCGAGCCCCATGCGCGCGGTCCGCTCGATCTCGGCGACCGCGTCCGGGATGTGGGTGAGGGGGATGGCCGCCGTCGGGCGCATCCGCTCCCTGTAGGGGAGGTACCGCTCGGCGATGTAATCGTTGTATACGCGAGCGTGCGCCATCGACAGCTCGTGGTCGTCGGTGAACAGGACGAACAGCGACAGGTTCGGGAACATCACCGATGCGTCGACGCCATCGAGGTTCATGTCCCGGATGATGTGCTCCGGTTCGCCATCCGGGGTCGGCCCGCCGAACTGCCGGTACTTGGAGACGGTCCAGCCGTCGAAGCCGATCGTGTGCAGCTTCTTGAACTCCGTGTGACCGCCCTTGACCAGCGGCTCATCGAGGGTGAACTCCTCTTCCCAGAGGGCCCGATCCCGCAGGTGGCCGGGCAGCTTGGTCTTGAAGAGGTCGACGGGCTCGATGATGTGCGAATCGCCTGACACCACGAATTCCTTGAACACAGGCCGCACCCCTCTTCGCCTCGACATGTGCTTTGCCACCCGATAGTCGGGCGTCCATGTAAATTAACTGGACCGGCCGGACTAAGTCAAGGCGCGCCCGCCCGGTCGCTAGGCCGGGGCCGCCTACTCGCGAGTCGCCACGCCCAGGATGAAGATCTCAGCGAAGGACTTCGCCACATCCTTCACCGAGAAGTGACCGCCCCCCCGCAGCGACAAGTACGTGTAGTTATGCATGCCAAGCCACGCGGTGACCGCCAGCCGCGTGTCGAGGTTGCGGAAGTCCCCCGACTCCATGCCCTGCTCGAACACGGCCGCGACCCGCCGCTCGTACGCTCGCCGCCGCTGCCGGAATGTCTCTGCGTTCTTGCCCGTCAGCGCGGGGAAGTCGTGCAGGAAGACCCAGACGTGGTCGGGAAAGCGGAAGATGACGTCCAGCAGCTCCTCGCCGAGCATCGTCAGCTGCTCTGGCGGCGACCCGCCGGCCAGGGCCACCCGGTCAGCGCCCAGCATGACCTCGTCCATCACGCGGTCATGGATGGCGGCCAGCAGGGCTTCCTTTGAGCCGATGTAGTAGTAGAGGGCGCCCTTGCCGATCCCGTTCGCCTCGCACAGCTCGGTCGTGCTCGTGGCGTGGTAGCCCCGCTCGGCGAAAACCGTCGCTGACGTGTCCACGATCGCATGGCGGCGCTGCTGCCACTTGGAGCTTTTCCCTTGCTTGTCCTTAAGCCTGGTTTGCGGCATGCTCACCCACTCGCAACTACGACTGACCGTTCAGTATATTGCGGTGTACCGACCAGTCAGTGTAGGCCGCGAAGCAAGAGGGCCCATGGACTTCACACTCACCGAAGCAGAGCGCGACCTGCTCGAACTGGGCCGCACCTACGCCGAGCGCGAGATCGCCACGGTCGCTTCGCGGGCGTGGCACGAAGAGCGTTGCCCCACGGAGGTCTTGCGGGGCCTTGGCTCGCTTGGACTGCTGGGCACGCTGGTGCCCGAGAAATGGGGCGGAATCGGCTCATCCACGGTGGGCTTCGTGGCGCTGCTTGAAGCGCTGGCGGCCGTGGACCCATCGGTCGCGGCAGCCTGGCAGGCGCACTCGACGATCGGCAGCCTCCCGTTGCTGCTCTTCGGCAGCGATGACCAGCGGGAACGATGGCTTCGACCGCTCGCCGAGGGGACGAGGCTCGGCGCGTTCGGCCTGACCGAGCCCGGCGCCGGCTCGGACGTGCGCTCGCTGCGGACAAGGGCGGAACGAATGTCGGACGGCTGGCTGCTTACCGGGCAGAAGGCTTTTATCTCCAACGCCGGGACCGACATGAGCTTCGGCGTGACGGTCCTCGCCCGCACCGGGGAAGCGCCGGACGGCAGGCCGCGCTTCGGCAGCTTCATCGTCGAGAACGGCACGAAGGGGTACACCCTGGGACCGAAGCTGCGCGGCATTGGCTGGAAGGGCCTCGACACCAGGGACCTGTTCTTCGATAACGTCTGGGTCCCCGACAGCCAGATGGTGGGCGAGCCCGGCGGCGGGCTTGCGCAGTTTCTCGGCGCGCTTGAAGTAGGGCGGATCTCCATCGCCGCGCTCTCCCTGGGCACCGCGGCGGGGGCGATGCGGCTGGCCCTAGAGTACGCCATGGGGCGTGAGCAGTTCGGCGCGAAGATCTCGAGCTTCCAGGGGATCCAGTTCAAGATCGCCGACATGGCGACGGAGATCGAGGCGGCCCGATGGCTGACGTACTACGCGGCCGGGCTGCGGGACGCGGGCGAGCCATTCAGGAAGGAGGCCGCCATGGCCAAGCTGAAGGCGAGCCGGGTCGCGACGTCCGTGGTCAGCGAGGCGGTGCAGATCTTCGGCGGGGCGGGCTACATGCTGGAGAGCGACGTCGCCCGCTTCTACTGCGATGCGAAGGTCCTCGAGATCGGCGAGGGGACCAACGAGATCCAGCGCTTGGTGATCGCTCGCGAGCTTGGCTGCTAGCGACCGTGCGGATGTCAATGGAGAGCTGCCGATGTTCAACCTCACCCGCTCCCTCGAGCGCAACGCCAGCCTCTACCCAGACGCCGATGCGGTGGTCTTCCGCGAGACGAGGCTGACCCACACCGAGCTCCTCGGCCGCGTCAACGCGCTTGCCGCGGCGTTCCGCGAAGCCGGCGTGCGGAAAGGCGACATCGTGGCGCTGCTCATGTCCAACCGACCTGAGTTTCTGGAAGGCGCTCTCGCTGCCAACCGCATCGGGGCGGCCTTCCTCCCGCTCAACGTGCGGCTCGCGGAGCCCGAGCTGGAGTACATCATCCAGCACGCGGGCGCGGTGGCCATCGTAACCGAGCCAGCCCTCGCCGCGCCGGTTGCCGCGATCGGCGCGCGCCTGCCGGCGCCCTTGACCGTCGTGATGGCCGGGCCGGGCGCAGACCTCCCCGGGACGTCTTATGAGTCCTTCCTCGGCGCGCACGCCGGCGTCTTTGTGCCTCCGGCCGAGGCCGCCGAGTCGGACTTGCACCGGCTGATGTACAGCTCGGGGACCACGTCGCATCCCAAGGGCGTGCCCATCAGCTATCGGAACTTCTTCTGGAAGACGATCGCCCACGTCGCCGAGTTCGGCATCAGCGCTGCGGACCGGACGGCGATGGCCGGGCCTATGTACCACGTCGGGGCGTTCGACCTGCCAGGCATCGGCACCTGGTGGGTGGGCGGCAGCCTGGTCATCCTGCCGCGTTTCGACGTGCCCGAGCTCCTGGCCACCATCGAGCGCGCGAGGCCGACCAACATCTGGCTGGCGCCGGCGATGGTGAACGCGATCCTCAGCGCGCTCCGGCAATTCCCTGAGCTCGGGGCCCTGGACACGTCAAGCATCCGCTTCATCACCGGCGGAGGGGAGAAGATGCCGGTCACTCTCATCGAGAGGCTGCTGGCGGCCTTTCCCTGCGCGCGGTTCGCCGATGCTTACGGGCTGACCGAGACGGTATCGGGCGACACGTTCAACGACCAGGCGCACACGCTGTCCAAGATCGGCTCGGTCGGCAAGCCCGTGCTGAACCTGGAACTCAAGATCGTCGGGCCGGACGACGCGTCGGCCGAGCCCGGGCAGGCCGGCGAGATCCTGCTACGGGGGCCGAAGGTGGTCTCCGGGTACTGGAACAACCCCGAGGCGACCGCGGCCGCGTTCACCGCGGACGGCTGGTTCCGAACCGGGGACATCGGCCACCTGGACTCCGGCGGCTACCTCTTCATCGACGACCGCAAGAAGGACATGATCGTGTCGGGCGGGGAGAACGTCGCGACCTCCGAGGTCGAGCGCGTCCTGTACGAGAACGACGCGGTCCTGGAGGCGGCGGTGGTAGGCATGCCGGACGCGCGGTGGGGCGAGGTCCCGCGGGCCTTCATCGTGGTCCGGCCGGGCAGCGCCATCACGGCAGAGTCGCTGATCGCCCACTGCCGGGCGCGACTGGCCGGCTTCAAGACGCCGCGGGAAATCGTGTTCCTCGACGCGCTGCCGCGCAATCCGTCCGGCAAGGTACTCAAGCGCGAGCTGCGCCAGCGCGCCAGTGACGCCGCGCCGCCCGCTGGCGCCGGTTCGGAATCCGGGTAATGACGTGCTAGGCACTGGGCAGGCCGAGCTGCCCGCGGAGCGGCTGCTCGAGGCGTACCGGCGGATGGCCCTGATCCGGGTCTTCGAGGAGCGGGTGTCCGATCTCTACCGCGATGGCGAGGTTCCCGGCTTCGTGCACCTCTCCATCGGCCAGGAGGCCTCGGCGGCGGGCGCCTGCCTGCCGCTGGACGCAGCCGACGTGATCACCTCCAACCACCGGGGGCACGGTCACTGCCTGGCCAGGGGCCTTCCGCCGGAGCCCATGATGGCCGAGCTCCTGGCGCGGGCCACGGGTTCGAACAAGGGCCTGGGCGGGTCAATGCACATCGCCGACACGGATCTCGGGATCTTCGGTGCCAACGGGATCGTGGCCGCCGGGGTGCCGATCGCCGTCGGGGCGGCGGTGGCCGCACAGCTGCGCAGGCAGCGCAGCGTGGTGGTGTCGTTCTTCGGCGACGGAGCGGTCGCGCAGGGCGCGTTCCACGAGGCGGTCAACCTGGCGGCGCTGTGGCGGCTGCCGGTCGTCTTCTTCTGCGAGAACAACGGTTACGCCGAGTTCTCGCCGAGCGCCGACCAGCATCCGGTCCCGCTCGCCACGCGCGCGGCCGGGTACGGCCTCCAGCACGTGCCCGTCGACGGCAACGATGTCGAGGCGGTCACGATCGCGATGACGGACGTCGTCCGCCGGATTCGCGACGGCGCCGGGCCGGTTTTCGTGGAGGCCGTCACCTACCGGTGGCACGGGCACTATGAGGGCGACCCGGAGCGCTACCGTTCCCGGGACGAGCTGTCGCAATGGCAGGCAAGCCGCGACCCGCTCGCGATCGCCCGGGCGCGGCTGCTCGAGCGCGGCACGAACGCGCAGGACCTGGACCGCATCGACGCCGAGGTGCGGGCCAGGATCGAGGCCGCCGTCGAGTTCGCCAGGAAGGCGCCGCTGCCAGAGATGGCCGTGGCGCTGTCGTCTGTGTACGCCCCGAGGCCCCGTGTCGTGGAGCCGGCGACGCCGGACGGAGCGGACGCCGAGGTATTCCGCACGATGGACGCCGTCCGGCTGGCGCTGGAGCACGAGCTTGAGCGCGATCCCGCCGTGTTCCTCGCGGGCGTCGATGTCGGCAAGGGCGGTAACGTGTTCGCCCTCACCCGCGGACTGTATGCCCGGTGGCCGGAGCGGCTCCGCGACACGCCGATCTCGGAGACCGCCGTGATGGGGGTCGCGGTCGGTGCCGCCATGGCGGGCATGCGGCCGGTCGTGGAGCTCATGTACCTTGACTTCCTCGGGGTGTGCTTCGACCAGATCCTGAACCAGGCGGCCAAGCTCCGGTTCATGACCGGCGGGAAGGCCCACATGGGCCTGACCATCCGGACGCAGTTCGGCGGCGGGCGGTCCTCGGGCAGCCAGCACTCCCAGAGCCTGGAGGCGCTCCTCGCCCACATCCCCGGGCTGACAGTCGTGATGCCCTCGACCCCGGCCGACACCTACGGCCTGCTGCGCGCCGCCATCCGCGACCCGAACCCCGTCGTGTTCATCGAGAACCGGCAGCTCTACGGCGTCAAGGGCCCCAGGCCGCCCGCCGATCACCTCGTCCCGCTGGGGACGGCGAAGGTCGTCCGGCCAGGCACGGACGTGACGGTCGTGAGCGTCTCACGGATGGTGCGCGAGAGTCTGGCGGCCGCCGAGGCCCTCGCGCCCCGCGGGATCAGCGCCGAGGTGATCGACCTGCGGACGGTGGCACCGCTGGACAAGCAGACAGTCCTGGAGTCCCTGTCCAAGACGAGCCGGCTGCTCATCGCCCATGAGGCGGTCACCGACTTCGGCATCGGCGCCGAGCTCGCCGCGCTCGCGGCATGGGAAGGGTTCTGGATGCTCGACGCGCCGGTCAGGCGGGTGGCGCCGCCGCCGACCCCGTCACCGTACGCCCCGAACCTCGAGAAGCAGTGGCTGCCGGACAGGCGAGCGATCGAGCGGGCGATCGAGCAGCTAGCCGCCTTCTGACCGCCCGGCTCGGACTGTCACGATCGAGAGCGCGCGGGACGGGCAGGACACGATCGCGCCCTGGATCGCGTCCTCCGGGTCGCCGTGCTGGTCGATCACGACCGCCACGGCATCCTCGTCCTGATCGAAGGTATGCGGAGCGTACCAGTTGCACTGCCCCGACCCGATGCACAAGTCTCTGTCGACGCGTATCTCGCGGCGGGATGCGGACCTCATGCCGTCAGTCCCTCGTGGTGAATTCGAGGTGCAGGCTGGTCAGCCCGCGGAACATATAGGTTCGCAGGTACGTGTAGCGGCGGTCGCCAGCGGGGCCGTGCACCTCTTCCGAGACCCGGATGTCCGTCGTCCGGTCGAAGAGCCGCTCGATCGTGATGCGCGCCTCGCAGCGGGCGAGCGGGGCTCCCGGACAGGTGTGGATGCCATGCCCGAACGCCAGGTGGCGGCGGACGTTCTCCCGCTCGATGCGGAACTCGGCCGGGCACTCGAACTGGCGCGGGTCCCGGCTCGCAGCACCGTTTACCACCAGGACCGGGGTGCCGGCCGGGATGGGCACGCCGCCGAGCTCGGTCGTCTTCACGGCCAGCCGGAACTCGGCCTTGACCGGGCCCTCGGTCCGCAGCGTCTCCTCGACGAACCTCGCGATCAGGTCACGGTTGGCCCGCAGCCGGGCCTGGGTGTCCGGCTCGTCGGCGATCCGGCGGAGCAGGGTGCCGATCAGCCGGACGGTGGTCTCCTGCCCGGCGGCGAACAGGTTGGAGGCGATGCGGGCGACCTCAACGGGCTCCGGCGTGGTGCCGTCGGGGAACTTCGCGGCCGCCATGCCGCTGAGCACGTCGGTGCCGGGCTGTCGCCGGCGTTCCTCGATCCGCGCGGCGAAGTAGTCGTAGAAGACCTCAAGCAAGTTGAGCCCCGCGTGCCTGCGGGCCGTTCCCCGCGCCTGACCGTCGCCCGTGCCGGGCATTCGTTTCTCGCCCCACGCGTCGAGCAGCAGCGCGTGGTCCTCCTCGGGAATCCCGAGCAGGTCGGCGATGATCAGGAGCGTGTAAGGCTGGGCGTAGTCGCCGATGACCTCTGCGGTGCCGCGCGGCAGGATCACGTCGAGCTGGCGGTCGGTGAGCCGCCAGATGAACTCCTCGTTCTCCTTGAGGCGCTTGGGCGTGATCAGGCCCATCAGCAGTGCCCGCTGGGCCGTGTGGCTGGGCGGGTCGGATGAGACGATCTGGTCGTTCTGCGGCAGGTACTCGCGGTTCTCGTTGACGAACCCCGTGATGTCGTCGCCCTCGGGCCGGACGGGGAACAGCGACATCGGGTCCGGGCCCGCGACGATGGTTGCGGAGGAGAAGATGGCCGGGGCGCGCAGCACGGCGAGCGTCTCCTCGTAGCCGGTCACCATGACGACCCCGTGGTGCGGCTCCCGGTACACGGGCCTGTGCTCCGCCAGGTAGTCCAGCAGGCCGTAGGGATCGAGCGCCAGCCGCGGGTCCTTGAAGTAATCCAGGCTGTCGATGTCCACGATCGTTACTCCTTCGCCGCGCCTTCTCGGCGGCTGTGCATGAGCTACCGGCTCAGGTGAGCCAGGTAGTGGCCGGCCCAGTCCATCAGCGTTCCCGGCACGTAGTAGCCGGCCTCGTCGTTGATCGCCGCCCAGTTGGCCGCGACGTCGTCCACCGTCACGCCCGCCAGGCCGGGGTGCAGGTAGCCGGGGGTCACGCCCACGAACAGCCGCGCGAACCGGCCCGCGCCGGCCACGTACGCCTCGCCGCTGACGTTGCAGGACTCGTGCACCAGGTACGCGACCATGGGAGCGACCAGCGCTGGGTCCATCGCCGGCGCCATGGCCTCCTGTGCCGCCTGCTCAGCGGCGGTGCGGGCACCCAGCCGGGTGACCGCGTTCGGCGCAACGCAGTTGATGTTGATGTTCGCGTCGCGGCGGCCGACGGTCAGGCTCCTGGCCATGCCGATCATCGACGCCTTGGCGATCGCGTAGCCGATGTTGTCGGGCAGCCCGAACATCCCGACCGAGGTGGTCAGGACCACCCGGCCGTAGTCCTTCTCGAGGAAGTACGGCCACGCCGCGTGCAGGGTGTTGAATGACCCCCGGACGTGCACCGCCCAGTGCGCCTCGATCGTCTCAGCCGTCGCGCCGGGCAGGGAACCCCACACGATGTTGCCGGCGTTGTTGACCACGATGTCGATGGCGCCGAACTCGTCCACGGCGGTGTCGATGACCGACTTGCCGCCGTCGACGGTGGACACGTCACCGTAGTTCGCGGCCGCCGTGCCCCCGGCGGCCTGGATCTGCTCGACTACCTCGTCGGCCGGGCCGGTGTCCTGGCCACGGCCGAGCGTCGAACCGCCCAGGTCGTTGACCACGACCTTGGCGCCCAGCTGCCCGAGCAGCAGGGCGTACGCCCGGCCGATCCCCCGGCCGGCCCCGGTAACCGCCGCGACCCGCCCGTCGAACCGCAACCCGCTCATCACGCCACTCCTTCGCCGCTGCTTCAGCCCAGGAAGCCCGCGTACCCGCTCTCGGTTGCCCGCGCCATGAACTCGTCCAGCTTTGGCCGGCCGCCGGGGTTGAGCAGGCTGGCGCGCGGCTTGCCCGGCGTGTTGCCGCCGTAGTACTGGCCCCGCTTCTCGAAGGGGGAGTACGGCTCCAGCGCCCGGATCATGGCCATCCACGCCTGCTCGGCCTCCGCCGGGACCTCTATCCGCTGTTTCCCGTGGTCGCGCGCGAAGTTCAGCAGGCCCTGGACGAAGTCGACTTGCAGTCCGCCGTAGCGCGGGTTGTTGCCGGCGGCACCATGCGGGCCGCCGGGGAAGAACAGGTTCGGGAACCCGTGTGACATGATCCCGAGGTAGGTCACGGGCCCGTCCGCCCAGTAGTCCCCGAGTCCCAGGCCGCCGGTGCCCACGATGCCCATGCGCAGCAACGCGCCCGTGCCGAAGTCGAACCCGGTCGCCCAGATGATGATGTCGAACTCGCGCAGGCCATCCGATGTCTCGATGCCGGTCTCGGTGACCTTGACGATGGGCGTCTCCCGCAGCGACACGAGGGAGACGTTCGGCTTGTTGTACATCTCGTAGTACTCGGTGACGTACGGCGGGCGCAGGCCGACGTAAAGATGGTCCTTCGGGATCAGCGCCTCCGCGGTCGCCGGGTCCTTGACGATGTCCCGGATCTTGTCCGCCACGAACGCGCACCACTGCGCGTTAGCCTTCTTGTTGAAGAGCAGGTCGTCGTAGTTCCCGCCGATCTTCGAGAAGCCCGGGCCGTTCCAGACCTTCTCGAAGAACGCCCGCCGCTCTTCCTCGGTGTCGTCGGCGGCCTTCCTGCCGGCCGGCTTGTGCAGGAACCCGGAGACCGAGGCGTCAAGCTCGGCCTTGATGAACGCGAAGTTCGCCTTGAGGTAGGCCTGCTGGTCCGCGGAGATCGGGTGGTTGTTCAGCGGCGTGGCCCACGTCGGCGTGCGCTGGTACATCACCAGCGACGCCACCTGGCCGGCGATCACCGGCCCGATCTGGACGCCGCTCGAGCCGGTGCCGATGATCGCGACCCGCTTGCCCGTGAAGTCCACGGGCTCCCCCGGCCACCGGGCGGGATGGTAGGACTCGCCCAGGAAGCCCTCGCGCCCCGGTACGTCGGGAAGCTGCGGCACCGACAGGACGCCTGTCGCGGCGACCAGGTAGCGCGCCCGGATCCCGAGCCCGTCCGCCGTCCGGATGTCCCAGGCCGTCGAGTCCTCATCCCAGATGGCACTGGTCACCCTGCTGTTGAACCGGATGTGCCGCCGCAGGCCGAACTTGTCCACCACGTAGTTCAGGTAGCGCTCGGTCTCCGGCTGCGCGGCGAATTCCTCCGACCAGTCCCACTGCTGCCACAGTTCCTCGGAGAACAGGTAGCCATAGGTGTAGCTCTCCGAGTCGGTCCGGCAACCCGGATACCGGTTCCAGTACCAGGTGCCGCCTACGCCGCCGCCCTGCTCGAGCATCCGCGCCGAGTACCCCGCCTTGTCGGCGGCGTAGAGCTGGTTGATGCCGAGGATCCCGGCGCCCACGACTAGGACGTCGGCGTCCGGTCCCCGCTGGCCGGAGCGGTCTTCAGGTGCTGCCATCATGTCCTTAAGTACTGACCGGTTGGCACAAAAAGTATTGATCGGGCTAATCATGCAGTCAAGGTCGGCACGGGCCGGGAACGCCTAGGGCGCCGCGTAGCCGCCGTCGACCACGATCGCCGATCCGGTCGTCCAGCGGGCCGCGTCACTCGCCAGGTAGGAGTACGCGCCGACGAGGTCATCGGCGGCGCCGAGCCCGAGCGGATGCTTCGCCGCGATGACCTCGATCGCCTCGGCGGGGAGGTCGGCGTGCATGGCGGACAGGAAGGTCCCGGGACACACGCAGTTGAC
>Ga0070698_100002435_pt1 | contig 20509 bp, 17 predicted proteins | sample KBSK1502metaG_FD_65477 | JGI IMG/M metagenome (GOLD analysis project Ga0070698, IMG submission 65477) | Corn, switchgrass and miscanthus rhizosphere microbial communities from Kellogg Biological Station, Michigan, USA - KBS K1-50-2 metaG | ecosystem: Host-associated > Plants > Roots >...
CTGCTCGCGATCCAGAAGGAGATCCATGCGGGCCTGTTCGCGATCATGGATGGCACCACGGCCGGTGATGGGCCCGGGCCGCGCACGATGCGGCCGGTGATCAAGGACGTCATGCTCGCGTCGGCGGATCAGGTCGCGATCGATGCAGTCGCGGCGTCGATGATGGGCTTTGACCCGATGTCGATCGAGTACACGCGGCTTGCCGACGAGCAGGGGCTCGGCAATGCGAGGCGCGAGAACATCGAGGTCGTGGGCGATGTCGAGCTCGCGGAGCAGCGCTGGGGATTTTCGGTGGGCGACAACGGCGCGTCGATGATCGGCGACGTGATGTGGTTTGGGCCGCTCAAGCGATTTCAGAAGCTGTTCTTCCACACGCCGCTCGTGAATCTGTTCGTGATGGGCTCGGAGGCCTATCACGATTACTACCGCTGGCCGCTGCGCGATCGCCGTGTGTTCGAGCAGTGGCGCGAGACCACGACGTGGGGCCGCTTGTTCGATCATTATCAAGCGCACGGCACGCTCGCGCCGGCTGACATCGCGAAGGTCGGCTAACTCACGGCCTCGGTAGATCCGCTTCCTGGAGGATCCTTCCGTCGCGCGTGTCGAACACGATCCGACGGCCGGTGATCGTGGTGAGCGTAAAGCGATCGCCGTCGATCGTGGTTGGCAGCGACGCGACCCAGCGGATGTGCGAGATCGAGTGCTGGACACCAGCGAGATTCTTCACGAGGCGCGCGAGATCGTAGCCCGCAACGGCCTTGCCGTCGCGGTAGACGGTTAGCACGCAGGGATCGTGCACGACGTTGAAGACGACGCTGCCGAGGTTGATCGGGAAGAGTCGCTCGGTGCGGCAACTTGGCGAGGCCACCAATGGTTCCGGGTTGTAGAGTGCTTCGACGGTGGTGCCGTCCTTGAGGACCTGCGCCGGCAGGTAATCTTCGATCATCACGACGGTGCGTGCGTCCGTCGACACGAATAACTCGCCGCTGGCGACGCGCGGGAACTTCACGATCCCACTCGCGGTCTTGAAGCCCTCGCAGGCGCCTTTGTTCTTGATCACGGTGACGGGGCCACGCGTGGGACCCTCGCACTTGTAGGCTGAGAAATCGGCGTGAGTTGTGGAGACAAACGCGAACGTGCAAATGGCAAATGCGATGAGGCGAGTAAACATGTCGCTGCGAACGACCGACGCTGTCGTGCGATCTACAGCGCGTGCATTTTGCGCAACATGCGCAGCGCTACGATGAGCGGCCGCGCAGCCCGCGAATCGTCTGCCGAGCCCCCACGCCCAACATGATGAGAGCCGCCACCGCCAAGCCGAGCGGCAACGGACGCGTCGTGTCGGGTGGGCGCAGTCGATTCGGCGTGGGAAACAATGCGTCTTTGTAGAGCAGGAACACGAAGACGCAGCCGACGATGCCGCCGACGATCAGCAGTGGACCCAGGATTAGGTCCCGCGAGCGCGCCATGCGGCGGTTCGCCTTCGCCGCGTCGACGACGATCTCATCAGCGCTACCTGTACTCAGCGTGCGCTTGTCCCGAGCCGCCATGTGCCGCGCCAGATCGTCGAAACCCATGGCGGCTTCTTAAGCCGATGCCGGCGATCGGTCAACGCGATTGTTCAAGCGGCCTTGCGCATCGCAGCGACGAGCACGTCGGCAGGTTGCGCGCCCGAGACCGCAAGACGCTCATCGATCAGGAAGAACGGTACGCCGGTGATGCCGAGCTCGTGAGCGCGCGTTTCGTCGGCGCGCACGTCGGTGGCGTAGCGATCGGTCGCGAGCACGTCGCGGACCTCGTCGGGAGACAGACCCGCTTCGGGCGCGATGCGCGCGAGCACATCGCGATCGCCGATCGCTTCGCCTTCGCTGAAATACGCGCGCATCACGCGCTCGAGCACCGCGGGCGCGACGCCATGCTCGCGACCGAGATGGACGACGCGATGCGCATCGAACGAGTTGCCGGAGCGCGCGCGGTCGAGATGGAATTCGAGACCGTCGTCGGCAGCCATCGCGGTGACGCGATCGATCATCATCTGCGCGCGCTCGACGGGGATGCGGTACTTCTGCGCGAGGCGCTCGGCGTTGCCGACTTCATCACGCACCGGCTTTGCGTTCGGATCGAGCTCGAACGCGCGCCACACGATGTCGACCGGCTGCGAGAACCGCGCAAGCGCACTCTCGAGGCGCCGCTTGCCGATGTAGCACCACGGGCAGACGATATCGGCCCAGACTTCGATGCGCATGGTGGAAGTTAGCACGTAGTGGTATCTACCGCCGACGATGACCGAGCGCGTGAAGACGCCGAGCCAGATCCCGTTCATCATCGGCAACGAGGCGTGCGAGCGCTTCAGCTACTACGGCATGCGCAACATCCTGACGACGTTCTTGCCGGCGTCGGTGTTACTCGCGTACCTGCCGAAGGACGAACGCGAAGGCGCGGCATCGACGGTGTTCCACACGTTCGCGATGGGCGTGTACTTCTTCCCGCTGCTCGGCGGATGGCTCGCGGATCGGTTCTTCGGCAAGTTCAACACGATCCTGTGGTTCAGCTTGCTGTACTGCGTCGGCCACGGCTTCCTCGCCGTATTCGATCAGAGCCGCCTCGGCTTTTACTCGGGCTTGTTTTTGATCGCGTTTGGCGCCGGCGGCATCAAGCCGCTCGTGGCGTCGTTCGTCGGCGATCAATTCGATCAGCGCACGAAGCACCTCGCGAAGGTCGTGTACGACGCGTTCTACTGGAGCATCAACCTCGGCTCCTTCTTCGCGTCGCTGTTGATGCCGATCTTCTTGCGCAAGATGGGTCCGTCGGTCGCGTTCGGAATCCCCGGCGTGCTGATGCTCGTCGCGACGATCGTCTTCTACCTCGGCAAGGGGCGCTACATCGTCGTGCGGCCGGCGCCGCCGAACCCGAACTCGTTCTTCAATGTCTGCAAGACGGCGCTGCGGCAGGGCGGAGCAGGGCAGGTGCTGTTCTGGCTTGGCACGGCGATCGCGGTCACGCTCGTCGCGCTGTCGGTGACGTGGTTCACGAGCCCGGTCTGGATCATGAAGTACATCAAGCCGGCGGAGGCGATCGGCCTCGCGCTCGTCGTGTTCCTCGCGTGCAGCGCGAGCGGCGTCGCGAACCAGCTCGAGCACGCGCGCGGCGTGCACAGCGACGAAGCCGTCGACGGTGTTCGCGCGATCCTGCGCGTGCTGATCGTGTTTGCGCTCGTCACGCCGTTCTGGACGCTGTTCGATCAGAAGGCCTCGACGTGGGTGTATCAGGGCCACCGCATGACGCAGCCGACGTGGTTCGAGTCGGCGCAGATGCAGCTGATCAACCCCGCGCTCGTGATGCTGCTGATCCCGTTCAACAACCTCGTGTTGTTTCCGTGGCTGCGCAAGCGCGGCTATCAGCTCACGACGCTCGCCAGGATGACGACGGGCATGGCGCTCGCCGGGATGTCGTTCGTCGTCGTGTTCTGCTTCCAGCTCATCCTCGATGGCGAGCACGCGACGACGCAGCACCCGGGCGATCTGTGGATCTATTGGCAGCTGCTCCCGTACATCCTGCTCACGATGGCCGAGGTGCTGGTCTCGGCGACGGGCCTCGAGTTCGCGTACAGCCAGGCGCCGCTCGCGATGAAGGGCGTCATCATGAGCTTCTGGAACCTGACCGTCACGATCGGCAATTTGTGGACGCTCCTCGCAAAGCAAAGCGTGCAGAGCAAGGCCGTGACAAGTCGCATCGAGTCAGCGGGCCTGAGCGCGACGGCCTTCCTCATGATCTTCTTCGCGATGTTTGCGCTGCTCGCGGCGCTCGCGTTCCGCGCGTACGCGCGCCGGTACAAGCCCGTCGACCACTATCACGACCGCGCGCCGGCACCGGGCGTCGCGCCGACGATCCCGAGGGCGACCGCACGAGAAAAATAGCCTTCAGCTGCGACGGAATTTGCGCCTCGGGCCACTAAGAAGGGCCATGCATCGCTTGCTCGCATTCGTCGTGGTTGTGGGGTGTACCGGGGATGACAAAGCCGGCAACGGCCACATCAGCGTCGTGGTCTCGCGCGATGCGCGACCCGTGCCCGGCGCGCCCGTGATCTTGCATGGCGCCGCCGGCGACGTTCGCGCGCTGACGACGACCGACGAGGCGGGACGCATCGAGGCCGACCTTGCGGTGCCCGCGATGGTGACCGTCGGCGATCCTGCATGGCCCGCGCGCCTCGTTACGATCACGGATGTCATCGGCGACACCGAGCTCGATGTGCCGCTCGGCCCGACCGCCACGTATGACCCGGGCCCGGCGATCGGCACGCTCACGATCGATGCGCCGTCGACGGCCGCTCCGGTGGGCACCGCGGGAATCTCCGTGCACACGCCGTGCGGCACGTTCGATGCGCCGTCGTTTCCCGTCGAGCTGCCGCTGTACAGCGGCTGCGCGACGCGCAACATGCCGGTCATGCTGGTCGCCTTCTCCGAGAACATCAGCCTCGAGGACCCCGGCGTAGCGCTCGCGTATATCGCAGGTTCGAGCGACGCGCTGAGTCGCTGGTCGCCGGGCGCGTGGTCGAAGGCGTGCGCGCAGGCGCTCGCGAGCAACGACGAGACGATATCGATGCGGCTCTGGCCGCGGCTCGCGGGTCACACGTTCCGCTACGTGCTGCCGACGTTTTGCAGCGTGAATGATCCGCCGGCGGGCTACACGGCGTATGCGGTCGCGGCGCTCCGCGATGGGGTTGTCGCCGAAGCCGGCGGTTACGTCGATGGCTCGCCGATGCGCTGGACGAACGTCGTCTCGACCTACGCAGCGCTTCCCAATACGATCGCGCTCGATCCGCTGATCGGTATCGCGACCCTCGATCGCTTCGAGGCGAATACGATCACCTGGACGCGCGACAGCGGGCTCTCGAGCGCAGATGCGATCGACGCGAAGCTCGAGTGGTCCGTGTCGGGCACCTACGTGCAGTGGCAGTTCGTCATGCCGGGCGATGTCACCGAGCTCGCGGTGCCGGAGCTGCCGGCGGACGTGCAGACGTGGGGCACGCTCGCCGACGCGACGAGCGTCGTGTTCACGCTGCGCTACTTCGACGCGAGCTGGACCGACAATATCCACTTGCTCCACGATTCGCTGCCGATGCTCGTCGGTAGCGAGGTCGATCCGACGGAGACGCTGCGCGACTATCGCCAGACGTTTTATCCGCGGTAGTGCAATCGTCGATCCGGTCGCGTGTCTTTGGAACATGCGCGCTGCGCTGTTCGTGCTCGTCGCATGCGGTGCGCCGCAGAAGGCCGCGGTCGCGCCGAGCTGCGACGAGACAGCCGAGCACCTGCTCGCGCTCGCGAACTGGGACAACCAAGGCCACGCATCGCCCGAGCTCGCCGCCGGCATTCGTGCGCAGTTCGCTCGCGATTGTCGCGATCAGCAGTGGTCCGCCGAGCGCCGCGCGTGCCTTACGAATGCGATCTCGCAAGAAGCGACGCTGCGCTGTCCCGCGCGTTAGAAGCCGAAGCGCACGCTCGCGACGCCGCCGCCCGCAGCCGGCGCGACCTCGACGTTTGGCATCACGCGCTGGCCGCGGTTCATGATCGCCAGGATGATGCCGGTGATCGCGACGGCTCCGCCGAGCGACGCGACACCGATACCGATCTGTCCTCGCAGCACCGCATCGTCTCGCTTGGCCGCGAGCGCCGCGTGCGATGGATCGGTGAGGCCCGGCTCGCAGCCGTTCTGGCACGTCGCCGTGAACTCCTTCTCGAACTGATCCATTTCCTGCTTGCCGAGATACCAAACGCCGCCACCGCCACCGCCGATCACCAGGCCGAGCGCGAACACGGTCCATGGGATCCACCGCCGATAGCGATACTTCACGATGACGGCCGTATCGAGCGGCACGAGCTTGATCTTGCGCGACACCGTTTGGCCGCCGCTGGCGACGACCTTCGTCGACGCCGTCAAGTAGCCTTCCTTCTCGCCGACAATCGCGTGCTCGCCCGCGAGCACACGAATCTTCTGCGTGCCCGGGCAATCGAACCACGGCTTGCCATCGAACAAGAGGCGCGCCTTGTCTTGCTCGCAGCTCGCCTCGACAAAGCCGACGCGCCCTTTGATCAGCGCCTGATAGTCGAGCGCCTGCTGATAGAGCTCGGGCTTGAACGGTTTGTCGCCGTAGCGCAGCGCCTTCTCGAGATCATCGGCCGCATCGAGGATGCGCTCGAGGCGAATCTCGGTGACCGCCATGTTGAAGCGAATCAGCGGGTGCTCCCACAGCGCGATAGCTTCTTTGTACTTCGCGAGAGCCGGCGCGTGCGCCTGCTGGGCGAACAGCTGGTTGCCTTCCTCGTAGAGCGCGCTCGCCTTGTCTTGCTTGTCCTGCGGCACGCCCTGCGACCACGGCTTTGACTCGCCCGTCGGCATCGCGCTTGTTGCGGGCGTCGGTTTTGGAGCGGGCTCGGGCGCAGGCGCCGGCTCTTCCGGGGCGGGCTTTTCGGGCTTTGGCGCGGGCGGCTTCTTCTTGGGTGCCGCGAGCGCGGGCACCGCGACGCACGCGATCACGAGATACGCGAGGCGCTTCACTTGAGTCCGCCCGTCGAGATTTTGCTCTTCTCCGCTTCGAGCTGACGCACGCGCTCTTTCTCCGCAGCGAGCAGCGCCTGCGTGCGCGCGTTCGCGGCCTTTGCGTCGGCAGTCGCCTTTTCGGCGGCTTCTTTGGCAGCGGCCGCCTTCTTCGATTGCTCCTGCGCGATCTCTTTTGCCTTCTGCGCTTCTTCGACTTGCTGCTTGAGCAGCACGTTCGTCTTTTGCAGATCTTCCTTCGACTGCGCGACCTGCGCGTTTGCCTTGAGCGCCTCTTCGGCCTTCGTCTTCGCCTCTGCCTCCGCCTTCATCGCATCCGCTTCGGCCGCCTCTTTCTGACGCTGCGCGGCCTGCACGGCATCGAGCTGCGCTTGCACCTTCGCCTCAGCAGCCTTCGCTACGTGCGTCTGGCGCTGTGCCTCGACGAGCGCGGCTTCGGTGTCTTCGTTCGCCTGCCGCAGCTGCATCGTGAAGAAGCCGGCGGCGCCGAGGCCACCGAGCAGCAAGAGGAGGATGATCGTGAGCCAGTAGATCTTGCGTCGCCGGCTGCGAGCCAGCCCCGCTCGCATCGCGTTGAGGAATTCCTTCTCCGCCGACGACAGATCGAGCACGTGGCGCTTCGCGGTCGCGAGCGCATCCTGCGCCGTCACGCCGCGCCACACGAGATCGTGGCGCTTGCCGCGCGACTGCCACTGCTTCGTCGCCTGCCGGAGCTCCTGCATGAAGCCGCGCAGCGATTGGCTGTCCTCGAGCCAACGCGCGAGCATCGGCCACTCGCTGATCAGCACCTCATGCACGATCTCGACGGTGGTGCCGTGCATTGCATCGGTGTGCATGTGGATGAGGCGCCCGCGCACGAGATGATCGAGCACACGCTCGACGTCTTTGCGATCCTTGCTGAGGCCGAGCAGCTCCTTGTGATCGACGACCGCGCGCGTGCCCTCGGCGGTCACTAGCCGCGTCATGATCGAGCGAAGCAGACCTTGGCTCTGCGGCGGAATCGCCTGGGCGATCTCGTCGGCGTGTCGCGCGAACGCGCCGCCGACGCCGCCCATCTGGTTATACGCGTGGACGGTGAGCTGGCGCTTCGTGCGATCGCGCGCGTCCCACAGTCGCGTCGCCGCGAACTGCAAGAGCGGCAGCGCGCCCTTGCTCGTCGCCGCTTGCATCATGTCCTCGACGATCCACGAATCGGCGAACGTGTAGCCGGCGAGCTCGGCCGGGCGTACGAGCGTCTCGCGCAGGTTGTCGAGGTCGGGCGCCGACAAGAAGAACAAGCCGCGCGATAGCTCGCTGAGGAAGTGCTTGTGACCGGCGAGGCGATCGAGGAAGTCGGCGCGCATCGACAACACGACGCGCACCGGCGATGTCACGTCGTCGGCCGCGGCGAGCAGCGATGCGAGGAACGTCTTGCGCACCTCGTCGTTGTCGGAGAGCGTGAACAGCTCCTCGAGCTGATCGACGATGATCAGCACCTTGTGCTTCTTGCGGCGCGCTGCTTTGCGCAACAGCTCGCCGTACTCGCCAGGCGCATCGTGCAATTGATCGATGTAGAACTCGGCGTCCTGGCCGTCGATCACTTCATCGATCGTGCCGGCGAGGCTCTCGAGCGGCGAGCGACCGGGGCGCAGCATGCGCACCTGCCAGTTGCCGCCCTGCGCGCGGATCGCGGGCACGAGACCGGCGTGCACGAACGATGATTTGCCGACGCCCGACGGGCCGATCACAGCAAGCAGCGGCCACGCGTCGAGATGCGAGATCGCCGTGCGGATCTCGTTCGAGCGGCCGAAGAAGTACTTCGCGTCGGCTTCGCCGAACGACGCGAGCCCGCGATAAGGACAGACGTCCTCGCTGATGCGCTCTGCCTTCGGCGCGAGGAACGCCTGGAGATCGACGATCATCTCCGTCGCGTTCTGGTAGCGCTCCGATTTGTACTTGCGCAGACAGCGATCGACGATCTGCACGAGCTCGTACGGAATCGATGGATCGCGCGCGGCGAGGCTCGGCAGCGGCGTATCGAGATCGGTGAGCCGCACCTTGAGCTTGTCGGCGTTCATCGTGCCCGCCGGATGCACGCCGGTCAGCGCGCGCCAGAACATGATGCCGCACGCCCAGATGTCGGATTGATGATCGACGACGTCCGCGCCCCACTGCTCGGGCGACATATACGGCAGCGTCCCGACGAGCGTGCCGCCGCCGGAGAACGTGACGTACGTGTTGCGCTCGCCATCGGGCGTGTTCGAGCCCCAGTTCTTGCTCGCCTGCGCCGCGGCCTTTTCGAGTGCATCGCCGGCGGAGTCGAAGATGCGCGCGACGCCGAAGTCGAGCACCTTCACCTGCCCGCGATCGGTGACGAAGATGTTGCTCGGCTTTAGATCGCGGTGAACGATGCCGTGCTCGTGCGCGCGCTCGAGCGCACGCGAAACCGACAGCATGATCTCGGCGAACGCGCGCGGCCCGGGCTTGGTCTCGAGCACCTGCGAGAGCGTCTTGCCCTCGAGATACTCGAGCACCATGTACGGCAGGCCCTCGTGCTCGCCGACCTCGTAGATCGCGACGATGTTTTCGTGCGTGCAGCGCGCGGTCGCACGCGCTTCGATCAAGAAGCGCTGCGCGAACGCCGGATCGTCGTGGAGCAGGAACTTGATCGCGACTTTGCGGCCGAGCTTGGTGTCGCGCGCCAGGAAGACCTGACCCATGCCACCGCGCGCGATCTCGCGGATCAAACCGAAGCGATCGATCGTCGTGTTCTCGCCGATCTCGATCGGCGGCCGCGGTTCGCGACGCACGCGACCCGTACCCGATTTCTGCTCGGGCTTCGCAAACCCTGGTTGCTCGCCCGGCAACACAGATGTCGAGCCACTCGGCGTCTGCGGGCGCCGAGGTCTCGACACCGGAAACTCACCCGAGATGCGCTGGTGCGGAGCGGACTCGACGGCGGGCGCCTGCCTGACGACGGGAAACTCTCCCGACACGCGATCCGACGCGATCGCACCCATCTGCGACGATGCGCGACCGCGCGGCTCTTGCGATGGTCGTCGCGCGCGCGGCGGCGGCTTTTGCTCGCCCGACGCCTGCTCGAAGAACTCGAGCAGCTTTGGATCGGTTTGCGGATCGACGACGGGCGTTGGCGACGACGGCTCGATCTGCACCGAGCCCGAGCTGATCATCTGCGCGACCGCCTGCGGAATCGCCGGCTGCGCCGGGAGCTGTCCCGCTGCAGGCATCGGCAGCGTCGAATTCGGCGACACGACCGGCACGGTCTCGCCATCATCTTGCGCGAACGGAATCGCCGACGCGTTCGTGCGAACTACCGGCACTGGAATGCCGCTGCCCGTCGGCGCGCGCGGCGGAGGTGGCTCTTCCATCACGGGCACGACGTCTGTCGGCGGTCCGTGCAGCGGCGGGCGCGGCCGTGGCTTGAGCACGACGGGAGGTGGTGGCACGCCCGCGTGAGTACGATCCTCGGGCGGCGGCATCTCGACGGGCCGCGCCGCACGTCGCGGCGGCACCGCCGGCACGCGCGGCGGAGCAGGAATCGCTGCACCCGGCGCCGGCACGCGCGGCGGAATCGGCGGCGGCACGCGCGGTGGCAGCGACGCTGGCTTCGCGCGCGACGCGCTCGGCTTCGCGAGCGAGCTCATCGGTTGCGTCGATCGCGTTTGCGGATCGATCGGTTGCGAAGCGCGCGCGATCTCCGCAGGCGGTCGCGGCGCGGGCTTCGTTTCGACAACGGGCTCCGACGCCGGCGCCATCAAACGATCAAGCGCAAGATCGAGCTCGTCATCATCGGGGGGCAACATGGATGCCGCACCTCCTCCATCTCCCCTGGAGGTTTTCGCTTCGGCCACCTTAGACTTCTATTGTAGACCGAGCTTACGCGTACGCGCGATGTAGGTACGGACACCACATAACGTCAGGCGTCGACGATCGCGCGCAATCTCTCGACGGCCTGCGCGTGTAATCGACTCGCCCATGATTTCGAGATCCCCAGCTCCGCGCCCGCCTCGAGGAGGTTCTTACCCTCCCAGTAATGCTTAGTAACGAGAGCTCGTTCCTTCGCCGGAAGGGTCGCGAGTGCGTCGCGCAGCTTCGCGGAAAACTTCGCGACGTCGAGGCGCTCTTCGGGCGAAATGTCGCGCACCTCGGCCGTCTCGAAGCCTTTCTCTTCCATCGTCTCGAGCGAGCAGTAGTACATCGTCCGGATCGCGGACAATGCGTCTTTCACGGCGGCGAGAGCATCGGCGCCTTCGGGTTTTGCGACGCCACGCTTCGCGGCACCGGCGTCGCGTTCACCGCGATGCTCCAAGTAATCGCTCGCGGCGCGCAGCGCAACGAGTTGTGCCCACACGCGTCGCGGCAACGTTGTCTGCCGCCGCAAGCCATCGACGATCGCGCCCTGCACGCGGTACCACGCGAACGTCTTGAACGCGACGCCGCGGTCGGGATCGAAGCGTTGCGCGGCTTCGGCTAGGCCGGTGGTCGCGAGCGCGACGAGATCGTCGAATTCGATGTGCGCGCGCACGCGTGGAAACACGAGAGCCGCGGCTTTCCTGGCGAGATCGAGATGCGCCTCGACCAACCTTGCACGCTCCGCGGCTTCCACGTTTCCACCGTATCATGCGGGCGTGGGCACGTTCACGACGCTCGGCGCCGCCGAGCTCACCGCACTCGCCGAAGCGTTCGACCTGGGCGCCGTGCACGAGCATCACGCGATCGCGGCCGGGACGATCAACTCCAACTTCGAGCTGGTCACGTCGCGCGGCCGCTACTTCTTGCGTGTCAATGAAGGCAAGGCGGAGGCAGACGTCGCGTGGGAATCGCGGCTCGTCGCTACGCTTGCCGCCGCCGGCGTCGCGACGCCAACGCCGCTGCTCGCGCGCGATGGCATGCCGTACGTGCCGTTCGCGACGAAGTTCGTGAGCTTGTTTCCGTGGCGCGAGGGTCACCACGTGGTCACGGTCACGCCCGCACACGCGACGACGTTTGGTCGCGCGCTTGCCGAGCTGCATGTCGCCGCGCTTGCGCTGCCGACCGAGTGGCGACGCGCGAGCATCTACGCTCACGATCACCTCGTCGCGCGGTTCGAGTCGTTCGCCGATCGCGCCGATCTCGCGGATGCCGTCGCGCTGCTACGCCAGGAGCTCGCGGTCGCCGCGGGCGCTGCGGCGATTCGCGCGCGTGCGACGCACGGGATCATCCATGGCGATTTGTTCCGCGACAACGTGCTGTGGCAGGACGATCAGATCACGGCGATCCTCGATTTCGAGCAGGCCTCGGGCGGCAGCCTCGCCTACGACCTCGCGGTGTGCATCAACGACTGGTGCTTCATGACCGAGCCCCAGCCCGCGCTCGCGCAGGCGCTGCTCGCAGGCTACGCGCAGGTTCGGCCGCTGACCGCCGCCGATCGCGACGCGCTCCCGTACGAAATTCGCGCCGCTGCAGCGCGATTCACGATCACGCGCATTACGGATGTCTATTTGGCAAGCGTCGACAACCCGGAGAAGGACTTTCGTGCCTTTCTGTCCCGTGTGGAAGCGTGGCAAGGTCCAGCGCTTGGCCAACTTACGCGCACAGTGTAGCCTGGCTCGGCTTCTGCAAAGCGAACCTCTGAGCTCATGACTAGATTCGGTTTGTTGTTGGCGATCGGCATCATCGCCGCGTGTGCTCACAACGGATCGTATGTCCCGGGCACGAAGATTCCATACTCGTCGCTGAACAAGGCCGTGCTCGACGCGTGCGAGGAGTATCGGCTGGCGGTCGAACGCGGCGATGCGGACGCGCTGATGCTGATGGCGCACAAGCAGTACTGGGAAGATTCGGGCACGCCGTCGGGCAGCGACGATTACGGCTACGACGGACTGCGCGCCGTTCTGACGACGCGTCTGCAGAAGGCCAGCGACATCCGTTATTCGATGCGCTACATGGCCATTCATCAGGAGTGCGCAGAGGGTGATTTCAAAGCGGGCTGCAAGGCCGCCGTCGATGTGCTTATCGATGCAAGCTTCACGGTGACGAGCGCGATGGGCACGCCAAAGCGTCCCGACAAGCGCGATCAGAATCAGCTCGTGCTCGAGTGGGACGGCAAGCGCTGGCTGTTCCTATCGGGCATGTAACCGCTTATCGAAGTCGAGGCGCTGGCGAAAGTCGTCGGCGAGTAGGCGATCGGACTCGGTCATGCCGTCGCGGCGCAAGACGCCGATCGCGCGCTCGACGCGTGCCGAATCGCCGGCGCGATACGCGACCACGGCGAGTCGACGTCCGCCGTTGCGAACGAAATCGATCGCGGGCAAGCCGCGCGTGATTCCCAGATCCAGCGCTTCGGCCGCCGCTTGCCATTCGCCGGTGTTCGCCTTCTGCAGCCCGACAAGGTAGTGAGCGATGCCGAGGCTTGGCTCGGCGAGTGTCGCGAGCAGCGCCCACGTGGGCGCATCGAAGGCCCCGAACGGAACAAAGAAGTACGCGCGCAGGGCAGGGCCGGCGGGACCTTTGTGCTGGAGTGCAAACCACTCCGCTTCGAGCTGGCGTCGCGTGTTCGGATCGACGGGTAGCTTGCGCGCGATGCCGATCAGCTCGGTCGTGCGCGCGTAGTCGCCGGTCAATGCGGCTTGCCGCGCGAGGTGCTCGTACGCATCCGCGCGCAGCGATGATGTGACGCGGTCGCTGTTCGCGAGTGCGGTCCACAGCGCCACCGCCTGCACGCGCTCGAGGCTCGTGCCGCCGACGAGAAACTCGCCGAGCTCGAGCTTGTACCGCGGTTCGTCGGGCGCGTCGTTGCACACCGCTCGCATGAGTGTCACCGCGTTCGAGCGCTTGCCGTCGGCGTATGCCATGCGTGCTTGCTCGCGGCGCGCCGCGTTCGCGTGCGGGCACGGTCGCGCGAACACGCTGCCGCGTCGAAACTGCTCGCGCATGCCTTCGATCGTTTCCGGCGGAAGCTGGATCGCGGCGATCATGTGTCGCCACTCGTTCTCGAGGGTCGCGAACGTCTTGCCGTAGGCGTGGTTGAAGTCGCCGCCGCTTCGATACAGCTCGCGCAGCGCGGGCGCGCCATAGCGCTCGAGCAAGAAGCGCAAAAACGATCCGGCCGTCGTGTAACTGCGAGCCGACGACACGGTCAAAAATCGCAGCGACAACAGCTCGCTGATCGGAGGCGTAAAACCCATCTCCTGCATCGCGCGCACGGACTCGTGCGGTGTCATGCGATCGCCGCCGGGCCAATCGATCGCAACCGCGAGCCCTTCGATCAAGCCGGGGCTGACGAGTAGCGGCACGCCGGCAACACGTCGCGTGGCGACGCCGAAGATCGGATCGCCGAACGTGCTCGCGACCGCGTGCGCGATCTCGTGGCGCAACGAACCATGCGGGAAGCCGCGGTGCTCGAGATAAATCTCGCGTCGCCATGGCTTGGCCATCTCGACGTCGCGCGCGCCCATCCACCGCGCCTTCTGATCGCGATTGGCAAAGTAAAAGCTGCGCAGCTTGCCCGGCGGCGCGACGCCGAGCTGGGCCACCACCTGCGCATATCGAAACTCGTGGTCCGCGGCGATCAGCGCGATGTCGTGCTCGATGTCTTCGGTCTTCGCATAGTGAATGATGAAGTGCGCGGTCTCGATGCGGCCGCCGAGCTCGGCTTCGATTTCGTCGGCGTCGATGCGGTAGCCGAGCTCGCCGCCAAACCAATGCAGCGTCAGCGCAGCGACGAGGCTCGCGATCGCAACGGCCCACGCGCCGCTCCGTCGCGTTGCCGGTCGCGGCTCGCGCCGCACGCGAAATAGCGGTACATCCATGCGCGCCGCGACGAAGCCCACAATCGCGATGAGCCACGCGAGCTGCTCGAGTCGCGACCACAACAGCGGCATCCCGAGCTGAATATTTTCGTCATACAGATTGCCCGGGAAGTACCCGATCAACGCGTTGTACGTGAACACCGGTGGTGCCGCATAAAACTGATAGACCGCGGCGAGTGCCAGCACTGCGATCGGCACGACCAGCGCGATCACGGTGCTGCGATGCGGGGCCGCGACCCAGACGAGCAAGCCGGGCACCGCGCTCACCGCGAGCGCGACGACGATGCCCGCTTCGATCGATCCGGACGCAACGAGCACGATCGTTCCCACCGCAACGCCGAGCACACTGATGATCACAAGCCCGATGCGGCGATCGCCCCTCGCATCTCGCTCGTCGCGCGAACCAACAGCAACGCCGATCGCATGGCCAAGCACGCCGGCAAATGCCGCGGTCACGACGGGCATCACCAGATACGCCTTCACGCCAAACCACCAATCACACGTCGGGACCCACAGCCCGCGCACGGCCGCAATCAGCGCGGGTGGCAGCACCACAGCGACGGCGAGCCCCGCTGCCGCCAGGCTGCTGCGCGCCAACGCACGCCCGGGATACACGGCCCGCGCGATTGCCGGCTCGCGCATCCACTGTCGTTCGCGCGCAAGTGCTGCACCGAGATCGAGGCCACTCACGGCGGCGAGCACCGACGCAGCTATCGCGAGCTCGTACCCGAGCACATTAAACAGCGGCACCAAACCCAGCAGAAACCCAAACACCACCACCGCGATCCCGAGCCACACCCACAGCCGCGGCCGCCGGCTCATGCGTCGTATCGCGCCGGTCCCGGATACCGCCTTCATCAATTAATCCTGGTACAGTGAGTCGTGGGCGACGACAAACCAGCCGAGCGACGCGCCAGTAAGCGGCGGCCGATCGAGCTCAAAGTCGAATACAAACGGCTCAACACGTTCTTCGCCGATTACACAAAGAACATCTCGCGCGGCGGCACGTTCATCAAGACGAGCAAGCCGCTTCCGGTGGGAACCGAGTTCCTGTTCAAGCTCTTCGTCCCCGGCCGGCAAGAGCCGCTCACGATTCATGGTGAAGTCCAACGCATCGTCACCGACACCGACGTCGACGGCGACGGCGATCCCGACGAGGGAATGGCAATCCGTTTTGTCTATCGCGAGGGTGATCCACAAGCTGAAATCGCCCGTGTCGTCGAAGGAATGATGACCGACAGTCTCGGCCCGCGCCTCTACGCCAAGCTGATGGAACAGGCGCACAAACGGGGCAGCTAACGGGAGCGAGCCGATGGCACTGCCGCGCTTCGTCCGCTATCTAGCGCCGAATCTCATCACGCTCTCGTCGATGATATTCGGCCTGGTCTCTCTATGGTCCTCCCACGAAGGCGGCGAACACACGCCCCTCGCAGCGTGGATGATCATATACGCCGTCCTCACCGATCGTCTCGACGGTCTCACCGCGCGCGCGATGAAAGCGACGAGCGAAATCGGCATGCAGCTCGATTCGTTCGCCGACTTCCTCAACTTCGGTGTCGCGCCGGCCTACCTCGCGCTCGCATACCTCGGCGGTCGTGCCGACCTGCCATTCCAAGACGGTGTTGGCTTCTTCCTCCTCTTCGCCGCGTGCGGCGCCTACATGCTCTGCGCGGTCTTCCGCCTAGCGCGCTACAACGTCCTCACCGACGATCAAATCCCAACAAAAATCTTCTTCGGGTTCCCGACCACCCTCGCAGGCGGCATGGTCGCGATCTTCTTCCTGGTCTTCCTCAAATACGAACCAAACGGCCCCGTCTTCGGTGGCGCCAAAATCTTCGGCAACTACCAAACCCCGCTCGCGGTCTGGAAGTACTTCCCGATCGCGATGGTCGTCGCGGGCTACCTGATGGCGTCGCGCCTGCCAATGCCCAAAGTCGGCATGACGAAGTCCAAAGCCGTCAGTGCCTTCCTCCTGGTCCTCATGGTCGGCGGCTACATCTGCGGCTTCGCGATGATGTTCCCCGAGCTCGTCTTCTGGATGCCGGCGGTCTGGTCGATCATCTTCCTCATCTGGGGCCAAGCGTCGGCGAACGCGCGCGCGATGTACCCACCGCCGCTATTTCCGAAGAAGGATCCAACCCGCAAGCTCGAGCGCCCGCAAGAGGACATCGTGGACCTGGTGCTGGACGAAACGCGCGCGTCATCGCCCGACGTCAAGCCGCCAGCATCGTAGGTCAAAGGCTTGACGAGTTCCGCAGAGCACGCTAGTTGGGGATTCCACCCGGGGGATTAGCTCAGCGGGAGAGCATCGGCTTTGCAAGCCGAGGGTCGGGGGTTCGATCCCCCCATCCTCCACGTATTTAGCGCACATCGAAGAGTTCTGCCAACCGGTTGCCAACCGCGAGATCGGGCCTGTCACGGCTGGCACCCTGCCAACCGGAATTATCGCGATCGTTTTCTACTGCGGCTTAGAGCGAGCTGCTCAGGTCGGTGTTTCATGGCGTATGCACGCTACGGGCATGATTCAGACGTGTACGTCTACAAGGACACGCGCGGCGGCTTCACGTGTGAGCGCTGCCCGCGGATCGGCGAGGCGTTCCGATGCGGGACAGCAGCGGAGATGCGGGATCACCTTCTCGCGCATCGCGTGAAGGGAGATCGCGTCCCCGATGATGCGCTAGATGAGCTGGAGCTGGACATCGAAGAGGACATCCTGAACGACGCGGACCGCCCGTTCATTCGCGACCCGAGTTAGAACGAGGTCGTGTGCGAGGCTCGGGGAGGACGACGAAAGGCCAGACGCCGTCTGCCTTTCTGCAAAAGGCTCGACGCTGTCTGGCTATTGTCGAACCGTTCGGCAAGACGAGGTAGAACTTCCGGCTCTGCTTCAGGTTGTTCAGCCCGAAACCGCTTCCGAGCTGGCGCACAAGACGCTCGCATTACGTCTCGGTGTCTCGCGTTTCACGTGGGCAGCGCCGCGTAGCCCGAAAGTCTCAGTGGCAACGGCCCGAGACGTGGTGCGCTCACCGAAGGAGACGGTGTGAAGATTCATCGAATTGCCATATCGAACCATCGCGCCTTCTGGCCGACATTCGAGGTCTCGTTCGACGAGAGCGTGACCGTTCTGATGGGGCGCAACAACGCCGGGAAGTCAGCTCTGCTGAGTTCGATCGCGAGAACTGTTCCCCACTTTCCGCATCGAAGTCCGGCGAGCATTCCGCGGCTGAACGCGACGAATCACGCTACAGCGGAGATCGAGTATCACTTCTCGATCGCTAACGACGAGATCGCAGAAGCGTTGCGGAGTCACAATCAGGCCGTGACCCTGGCCTTTGACTACATGCCAAGCCCTAATGAAAGCGCTGCTCGCGCGCAGCTCAAATGGATCGCTGGCAGCGCGAGTCAGGACTACACCGCGACGATACAGTTGTCGCCGCAGAGAAGTGAGCTCGTCGTTCCAGACCGTCTAGCAACGGTACCTCGGCCGAATCAGTACACAGTCGCTCGTTTGCAGCCGAACCCGGCTGCTGAAGATGGCTTTGACGTTGGAAATTTCGAGACGCTTGGCTGGCCGCCGTCTATTGATCACCCCGCACTCCGAATGGAAATGGGAATGAAGGCGTTTGATGTCGGCTTTCGCCGAATCTTCAGATTTCTTCCAGAACGCCGCCCGCAGCCCATGATGACGATCCAAAAGGGAACGGACCTCGCCGGGGACGCTTCCAACCTTGTTTCTGTCTTGGACACGCTGAGGCAACAAAGAGCGAGGTTCGACTACTACGAGGATTGCGTTCGACGGCTCATTCCCGAAATCGGAGAGATCAGGTTGGAGACCGAAGAGCCAGGTCAGAAGTCGATCAGGATTGCGTTCTCTGAGAGCAAATCTAGACGCGATCTGACATTCGGGCTCGATGAGCTTGGCACCGGAACCGTCCAGGCGCTTGCGCTCGTCTACGCGATCGCGATGAGTGATCACCCGCGCGTCATCCTCATTGATGAACCGAGCAACTTCCTACATCCGGGGGCTGCAAGGGAGCTTCTTCGTCTAGCAGCTCGTCACTCCGAGCATCAGTACATCATCGCATCCCACTCTCCGCTGGTCCTCGAGCAGTTCCCAACTGCGGCCGTGGTTCTTTTGGAGCGGGGCGCGACAGGAAGCGTGACCGCGAGAAACATGAACAGTGCGGAGGCCAACGATCAGAAGGTCCTGCTGCGGGAACTTGGATTGAGTGCACCAGATGTATTTGGCGCTGACCGCATCGTGTGGGTGGAAGGTCCGACTGAACGCGACGTTTACACGTCCGTGACTCAACAACTGCAAGCTGTACCCCGAGGCACCGTCTTCCTACCGCTGGTGTCGACAGGGGATCTCGAAGGGAGAGCGCAGAAGCTAGCAGTCGAGATCTATCGACGAATGAGTGCAGGCATCGGCCTAGCGCCGTCGCGAGTTGCATTCCTTCTTGATCGGGAGGATCGCGATGCCTCAGCCATCAAAGAGCTTGAGACCCTGCTTGGGAACATGGCCTTTTTCTCTCCGGGACGAATGCTCGAGAATTCCTTCCTCGACGAATCTCTCGTGGCTGGCTTTCTGTCGCAAACGTCAGAGGTATGGAATGGGCTGCAAATTCCCGTCGAGCGAGACACGGTCGCTGCGCTATGGAACGAGTGCCTCGACGCGAAGAAGTATCTCGTCTCGTTCAAGAGAGCGTCGGAACCGCAACGTTGGAGAGATGAAGTCCACGCTGCCCGCATCCTCACGGATACAGTTCAGGAGCTAACCGCCGGCAGGTTTCAGTATCGGAAGGTCGAACACGGCTTACAGCTCATCCAACTCGCGAAGAAGATGTCGGTGACCGATGTCATCCAGCGGCTGCAAGGTGTCGCATTGGCCGCGGCTGGGCCGCTCTAACTAACTAACTAACTACGTGTTCACGGAGCTTCTCGGACGGTTCCGCTTCAGACTTCGCAAACGCCCTCCGACGAAGACCGTGCCATCCTACTGGGCGATGCAGGTCCGGTTCCGGCGCGCGGCCGAGCGACAGTACACGGTGACGGTGTTCCGCGACCGTTTGCCGCCGTGCGAGATCGGCGGCCCGGGCTACGACGCACGCATGCCGCACGACTTGCAGCACTTCATCGTCGAGTCCGAGCTCGGGATCCAAAACGGCATCTTCGGATTCTTGGCCGCCGGTGGCCAAGCCGGTGGCGACGAGCACGAAGCCGGGCTCGCGGCGTCTCGCCGGCGCAGAAAGGCGAAGCGGCGCGACCAGCGCATGCTGCGTCGCGGTCTGCGCGACGGTGGCGACGCTTCGGAGCGCGCCGCGTTCGTCTGCTGGTGCGAATGGCTGCGCCGCTCGGGCGATCCGCACGCCGTCACGATCGCCGAAAACATGGCGACCACGTCCGCCAAGATGGCAGAAGGCGCAAAGCGCCTGTATGGCGAGTCCGCGCTTGCGCGCGTCTGCTTGCGCATGGACGAGCTGAGTGCGCGATGGTCACGGCTCGCGATCGGCGAGTCGTTCACCGTAGACTGGCGCTGAACGTGGCCGATCAAGCGGTTGTCGACATCAAGAAGGCGGTCAAGCGCGTTCCGCCGGCGGAGCTGTTTGCTGCTGCAATCGCCGCCGACTGCCGTCTGCAGGCGGGTGGTCACCTCGTGAAGCTCGTGGAGATGTATCGAGACGGGGCGGCACTCATGAAAGGAGTGCAGCGTACCCAGCCCGGCGCCCTTGGGGCGGCATTGTGCGGGCTGGCCCGGCTCGACGGTGCAACCGCGTTGCCGATCGCGCTCGCGCTCGTCGAGCGGGGCACCGGCGAGTTGCGCAGGGTGGCGACATTCGCGCTCGCACAGAGCAGTGATGACCGCGCACTCGAGTGTTTGCTAACGGCGGTCACCGGTTCGTCGCTGCCGCGCGGCGCGCTCTATGATTCCGTGCACCCCCAAGTCAACTCGCGTGTGCGCGCGATCCTCGAGGACACGGGCATGACGGTATTCGAAGTGCGCGCCCGGCCGACACTCGCGGCGTGGCTTCAGCTCTCGGCAGAGGAGCGCAAGGCGGTAGACGCAAAGTACCCGCACAGCAAGTTCAGCAAGGATCGACAGTGTGCGTGTGCGGCGCTGGCAGTGCTCGGCGCCCGCAGGGATCCCGATTCGCTCGAAC
>Ga0070698_100002436_pt1 | contig 20508 bp, 15 predicted proteins | sample KBSK1502metaG_FD_65477 | JGI IMG/M metagenome (GOLD analysis project Ga0070698, IMG submission 65477) | Corn, switchgrass and miscanthus rhizosphere microbial communities from Kellogg Biological Station, Michigan, USA - KBS K1-50-2 metaG | ecosystem: Host-associated > Plants > Roots >...
GGCGTTTTAATAACCACTGCCGGAATATTTTGATCCTTTACCAATTGATTAAACGCCGGCACATCGGTCTTCATGACCTGGGCTAGACGCTGCAGCTGCAAATCAATTTGCCCAACGACTTCATCGTAAACTGCGTATGACTGTGCTGTGGGTGCAGCCTCTGCGCTGCCAACCACTCCTCCAAGCGCCGCCAGCTTGTTGTTGAGACGAATCGGGAAGTTCAGGGGATCCTGATTGCTCTGGTTCTTCGTCTGATACAGCGCTTCCTCAATCGTTGTCAGACTCTTGTTTAGCGTTGTGCCCGCATCGTTGATGACTTTGAACCCGGGTTGACCGCTGACCCGCTTGATCAAGTCTTCAACCTGTTTACGCACGTCACGGATCTGAATGATCGCATTGTTTGTTTCCGTAAGTTTGTCGCGAATTCTCAATCCCAACTCGACTTGCTTCGCGTAGTCCGCTGGTGTCGTGACCAGTCGCGGATCCCCTTTCACTTCGAAATTTTGAGTGAGTGTCTTGCCTTCTACTGTTAGCTTCACCTGATAGACGCCCGGCGCAATCTTTGGCCCACGTGTTTCGCCGGACCACAGAATCATTCCCGGAAAACGAACCGCATCCGAGTGACGGGTGTCCCAAACAAAGCGATTCAAACCTGCATCAGTTGTGACGGGGGGCGCTCCACCGCCACCAAAACCACCCTCGTCTGCAGGTTGTGCAGCTGGTGCTTGACCCGGTGCCGCCACGCCGGGTCGCGCGATGCGTCCAGTGAATTTTCGAATCGACTTGCCGGTTGAATCGAGAAATTCAAGTTGAACATCCGCGGTTGGTTTCGATTTCAACGAGTAGTACACAACAACGCCAGCCGCGGGATTTCGACCGACGGTTGCAGTTGGTCCGAGCGGAGCGCCGCCGCCGCCGGGCATTCGATAACTATCTTTTGGTTTGAACAGTTGCGTTTCATTAGCTGCGCTTAGTCCTCCAGCGTCCATCATTTGATGGATCAAGGGCAGGTCATCGAAGATCCAAAACGATCTGCCCTGAGTTGCCGCCACCAATTCCTTCTCTCGTTTATGAATAGCCAGATCCGTGATGGGTGTGACGGGCAAATTGAATTGCATTGGTTGCCAATGATCTCCGTTGTCAAATGAAATGTAGATGCCCGTTTCGGTCCCGGCGTAAAGCAGACCACGCTTATTCGGATCTTCACGAATCACGCGGGTAAAGGTTGTTTCCGGGATTCCGTTGACAATCTTTTTCCAGGTCTTGCCATAGTCGCTGGTCCGATAGAGATACGGTTTATTGTCGTCATACTTGTACATCGTTGCGGCAACATAAGCCGTTGCGGGATCACTCGGCGACGCTTCCAGCGAATTGATCTGAATCCACTCGGGCATTATGTTGCCCGGAGGTGTTACGTTCGCCCAGTTCTTTCCACCATCTCGACTGAGCTGAACCAGTCCATCGTCCGTTCCTATCCAAATGGTTCCAGCCTGGAGTGGTGACTCCATCACGGTAAAGATCGTGTCGTAATACTCAACACTCGTGTTGTCTTTGGTAATCGGACCGCCCGAAGGACCTTGTTTGACTTTGTCGTTACGCGTTAAGTCTGGGCTGATAATCTCCCAGCTCTGTCCTTCGTTCGTTGACTTGAAGAGAACGTTGCCACCGAGATACAGAGTATTTGGATCATGAGGCGAAAACACGATTGGGAAGTTCCATTGAAAGCGGTACTTCAATACGTCGGCTCCCGCACCCATCGGATTATTGGGATAAGGATTGATATCACGCTGTTGCCCTGTTCGATGATCGTAGCGAGTCGTCAACCCGCCGTAGGAACCAGCGAATATTATTTGCGAGTCTTTCGGTGATGGCGCAATCCATCCCGACTCGCCACCGCCAACGTCGTACCAGTCACTTGTAGTAATGCCGCCTTCAGTGGTGCGACTGGCAATCTTCACTGTTGAGTTGTCCTGCTGAGCTCCGTAGACGTGATACGGAAAGTCGTTATCAAGCGCAACGCGGTAAAACTGTGCGGTAGGCTGGTCCTGTTCCGTCCAGCTTCGACCGCCGTTGAATGAAACATTCGAACCACCGTCATTACTCTCGATCATGCGGTTGGGATCGTCAGGAGCAATCCAAAGATCATGATTGTCGCCGTGCGGAACCTGTATACCGCTGAAGGTGCGACCTCCGTCATTAGATCTGTAGAAGCCTGTGTTCAGGACGTAGACAGTGTCAGCACTCTTCGGATCCGCATAGATTCGCGTGTAGTACCAGGCGCGTTGGCGCAGGCGACGTTCTTCATTTACTTTCGTCCACGTGCGACCTGCGTTCTCGGATCGAAACACACCGCCGTCTTCAGCTTCGACGATCGCCCACACACGATCCGGATTCGCAGGGGAAACCGTGATGCCACTTATGCCCACTGTCCCTTTCGGTAAACCGGGGTTGCGGGTGATATCTGTCCAGGTGTCACCGCCATCGGTCGACTTAAAAATTCCGCTTGTCGGGCCACCGCTCTCGAGCGTCCAGGGTTTTCTGTACACTTCCCACAAACCGGCATAAAGAACGCTTGGATTCGTCGGGTCGATGATGAGATCGCACACTCCAGCCTTGTCGCCGCGATAAAGAACTCGTTCCCACGTTTTGCCACCATCCTTTGAACGAAAGACGCCGCGTTGTTCAGTGGGTCCCCAAACGTGACCTTGTGCTGCGACGTAGACGATATCGGGATTCTTTGGATGGACACGAATCCGCGATATCGTTCGCGAATCTTCGAGGCCGATTCGCTTCCACGTTCTGCCCGCATCAGTTGATTTATAGACCCCGTCTCCGTGAGATGTGTTGCCGCGGATGGCCGATTCACCCATGCCGACGTAAACCGTGTTTGGGTCCGAATCCGACAATGCGATCGCGCCAACTGAGCCAGTACCAAACACCGAGCTGTCCGACACGACTTCCCAATTGATGCCGCCATCAGTTGTCTTCCACACACCACCGCCGGTTGCTCCGTAATAAAAGACCATTGGTTGCGAGGCAACTCCTGCTACAGCGTCAGCTCGTCCGCCGCGATATGGGCCGATGCTCCGCCATTGCAGAGCCTTGAGTGGATCTGGCGTTGCTTGATTCTGCGGGCGTTGCGCAAGGATTGAAGTTGCAGAGAGAGTGATGAATGCTAGGAGTACGGTGGTCTTAAGAGACACGATAGTCGATGTAAACATGCGGTGGGCTCCTTTAGTCTCGGTACTTGAGCACACGTTAAATGCCCGTGGCTACAAACTGGTATTTGAAGCGACAACTTGAAAGAAAACTAGCTGGATGGCTGCGGCGCGAATGATATCAATTAGTGCAAAGTTCTGTCTCTCATTAGGGGATGATTCATGCTTTGAATAATTCTCTGTGCTCCTCTGTGTCTCTGTGACTCTGTGGTAAACAAAAGCCGTTATCACCACAGAGTCACAGAGACGGAGGAGCACAGAGAGTAAAAACCAGACCACTCTACGTTTCCGCACGCAACGGTCGGCTCATCAACTCGGTCACTGCCTCGCGCGCTGACTTTCCACGATAGAGCACAGCTTCCACCTCATTCGTGATCGGCATTTCGATACCCGCTTTGTCAGCAAGGCGTTTTACTGCTCGACTAGTCTTGATTCCTTCAGCAACCTCGTTCATGTTCGCGGTAATCTCGTCTAGCTGCCGACCCTTTCCCAGCTGTTCACCAACGAAGCGATTGCGCGAGAGATTACCTGTGCAAGTCAACACGAGATCTCCCAGGCCTGCGAGTCCTCTCAAAGTTTCGATCTGTCCGCCTTCGGCTAACGTTAGGCGAGTGATTTCAGCCAGGCCCCGCGTGATCAAAGCTGCAACACTGTTGGACCCATAGCCGAGTCCCGAGGTCATCCCGGCGGCTATGGCCATTACGTTTTTCACTGAACCGCCCAACTCAGTACCTACGACATCCTTGTTTGTGTAGATGCGAAGATTACTGAAACTCAACTCAGCTTGAATCGTTTTCGCCGATTGTTCATTACGGCTGGCCGCAACTATCGCCGTTGGATGGTTCTCTACAACTTCTTTGGCGAAGGAAGGTCCCGATAGGCAAACAAAACGCTCGGCGAATGCTTCGCCAAGAACGTCCGCAACTACTTCCGAAATGCGTAGCCCAGAATCGATCTCGATCCCTTTGGCAACACTAACGACAATTGACCTTTCCCCCAAACCAGCCTTTATGGCGCCAAGCAACTCTCTGGCGGCGTGCGAAGGTGCAGCAAGCAAGACAAGACTGGCGTTGTTCACGGACCGTTCATGATCGCCAGTGGCCGAGACACTTTCAGGGATTTGTGCTGACGAAAGGTAGCGTGGGTTGACGTGCAAAGAGTTGATAGAACTCACCACCTCAGCGTTGCGGGACCAAAGAGTGACTTTGTGTCCCGCACGAGCTGCGATGATGGCCAATGCTGTTCCCCAACTCCCCGCTCCGATGATGGTGATCTGACTCATTAATCTTCAAAACTTGTTTTCGGAGTTGCTCATTAAGCGACCAATGTTTGCTCGATGAGCATAAATAATTAGAGAAGCCCCGACTAGCGTACTTACAATTATCGGTAACCTATCAGGCCCTCGCCGAACCTGACTCTCCAGCCAAACAAAGACAGGCACGGAAACAGCACCAATCATCGACGCGAGCGAGACGTAACGAGTTAACCAAACGATGATGATAAAGAGCATCCCGGCACAAAGCACTGACAATGGCGACAACGCGGCAAACACTCCAACGCCGGTCGCCACACCTTTGCCGCCGCGAAAGCCTAACCATATTGGAAAAATATGGCCTAGCATCGCTACGATTCCAGCCATTCCAATCCACCATGCTGCATTGTCGACGCCGCTCAAGATTATCTGCGCGAGGATTACGGCTGCAGTGCCTTTTAGTGCGTCCAGGATCAGCGTCAGAACACCTGCAGCTTTTCCGGCACGTCGCGAAACATTGGTAGCACCGGTGCCGCCTGACCCACTTTGACGAACATCGGCACCAGTCTTTGCGTTCACGATGAGGTAGCCAAACGGTATCGAGCCCAGGAGGTAAGCCACTACCATGAGAATGAGCACGCGCAATTTAGTAGTACCCCGGAATTTGTTTGGAAGAGTGGCGAATATAGCAATCGGGTTGATTCAGCGACAAGTGATAATCTAAATTGTATGGTTCAGTTTGAATTCTCTTCTCATTCTCACCGCGGCTTTAGCCCGGTGACCTCGTGACCCGAAAAATTTATTGAACCGTTTCAACGGTTTCAGTGCTGCCAGAGGATAAACCGTTGAAACGGTTCAGGAACTCTTTTCGCTCGCCGACCACCGGGCTAAAGCCACGGTGAGAATGAGAAGAGAACCCAAATGAATCCGGTATTACGTTGGTGCGCCTTATGCAAATCACGGTTACATGACGGCGCTGGCGAGGCCATGAACGGGGGGCTATTACTGCTGAAGATTGGATAAGTCGGAAGATACCTGAATCGCGGAGAGTTCGAATGAGTTACTGGCAGCGCTTTCATTTGGACGAAACGATTAAAGCGATGGCGACACCTGACAATCACCGCTTTTTCATTCAGGTGAGGGAACCGCCAGGCGAACATCGCAATCCGCGCGAGTGTTACCGTTGGACGCTCCGGGAAGCGCAGAACGCGGCAGATCGAATCGTTCAGGCTTATTATCCTCACGAATGCGGAGAAGACTCGTGTGGGCAATGGAAGAAATTGGATTAGGTGTTCCTCTTGGAGCTCATTGCTCCGAAGGAGCAAAATGTCTATAGCTGTTTGACCTAATAGAAGCGCGCTCCGCTAGGAGCGCCATGTCTTTTGCGCATCGAAATGTCCTCGCTTGAACATGTCGCTCCTGACGGAGCGAAGAGAGTCGCGGCGTTGCACAATGCTATAAACATCTCCCTCCTCCGGAGGGAAGACCTAGTATCGAAGATGACTGTGCTGATTCAGTATCGCAGTACCAAAGCGGTAATCTCGACTCGTCGGGACACTCCAAGGAAGCGCGTAATCCTAGCGCTCTTCCTCGTAGCACTATCAGTATCGTCGTGTTTTCGAAAATCGCCGCCCGAAACGCAAAGGCCTATTCTGGCGCCAACCCCAACCCCAAGCTCAACAACTCTGCCAAAACAGCTCGGCCCCGTTAACGACTTCGCGAATGTGTTCGATCCGTCGGAGAAGAGTAGGCTTGAATTCAGCATCAATGAATTACATGCGAATGCTGATGTTGAATTTGTAGTGGTGACGGTTGAGACAACCAACAGCCAATCCATCTCAGACTACTCACTGGCACTCGCTCGTGAATGGAAGCCGGGAGGTAATAGTGGCAGAGGCCTTTTGCTTGTCTTGGCGATTAAGAGTAAGCAGTGGCGCTTACAAGTCAGTAAAGCCCTTGAAAGGGAATTGCCAGACGACGTTTGTAAACAGTTAGGCGAACCATCTGTAGAATTTTACAAGGAGGGAAAATTTGTGGAAGGAGTGGAGCGATACGTTCGCGCGCTTGGTGATCGACTGCAGGCGATGAAGAGTCAAAGCTTTAAATCAGCCGTCTTCTCAATAAATCCAGTGCGGCTTGCGATGCGCGCCAACGAATCAACTGCCTATCGCCGGGAAGCTTTAACTTTCGATGTTCAGTCCCAACCTCAGATGCAAGCGCAATAAAAACTGTACCAACTGGTTTCTCCTCAGTGCCGCCGCTGGGCCCAGCTACTCCAGTAATTGAAAGTCCAAAGTCAGTTTCCGCCCTGCTGCGAATGCCTTCAGCCATGGCTTCAGCAACTGGAGCGCTTACGGCTCCATGTTCAAGTAGCAAGATCGGTTCAACGCCGAGGACCCGAGTCTTAGCTTCGTTTGCATACGTCACGACGCCTTCGATGAAGTATTTCGAGGAGCCGGGAACCTCGGTCAATCGCTGTGCGACTAATCCACCTGTGCAACTCTCGGCGACAGACAGGGTATAACCCCCCACCGCCAATTTCAGACCAACAACCTCTTCCATCTTTTCACCGGCAAACGCAAAGATCGAATTTCCAAGTCGTTCTTCAATTTGCAAAACGACGTGATCGAGCAATGCGTTGGCCTCCACTTCGGTACGGCCGCGCGCGGTCAGGTGAACTTCGATCTCGCTTTGGTTGAATAGAATCGTTGTTTGTGGGTTGTCGTATTGTGTGTAAACGGGAGCAATCTTTTCGTCGACTGCTGATTCACCTAAACCCGCCACGCGAAGCATTCGACGAACCACACGGATGTTGCCGGCACGTCCCTCGAGTTTGGAGGCGACATGATTCTCAAACATCGGTTGCATCTCGCGTGGTGGACCCGGCAACAGCACAATCGCCGTACCCTCATGATCCATGAACATCCCAGGTGCAGTGCCGTTGGGGTTAGGCAAGACCTCAGCATCTTCAATGACCATCGCTTGCCGCGAATTTCGCTCCGGCATCGCAACACCGAAGCTCTGAAACCTTTGTTTGATTTCAGCTAACACATTCTCGTCAAGCAGCAGTCGTCGCCCCAGTGCCCGCGCCGTAATTTTTCGAGTGATGTCATCTTCAGTCGGACCAAGGCCACCGGTCGTGATCACGACTTTTGAACGTCGCGTCGCATCTCTGATTGCTTCCTCAAGACGTGCATCGTCGTCACCAACGATGGTCTTAAGTTTGACCTCGATGCCGAGACGGTTGAGTTTTTCTGTGAGCCAGAGACTATTGGTATCACTTCGATCAGGAGCTAACAACTCCGAACCGATAGCGATAATTTCGGCTGTTAAGGTTTCAAACAAGCGCGCTTCAACTTAATCAGGAGTTAGTTGGCAGGTGTTTCCTCGTCGGAATAGATGTCGTTCAGTACTTCTTGTATTGGCATTCGCGGGCCAGTTGCTGGTGTTGTTACGCTGTTAACCGAGCAAGTTTGACTTGAGGCGGCAGCGTGACGGAGTTGCTGTGGTGCCTGTTCGACACCGGCACTGGACTCCATTTTCAGTGACTTCCGGCTTTCAGTGAGTAACGTGAACGCTTGCTTTCTTCGCATTCGCTCAAGTGATCGAATGGCGCCGAGCGTTTGTGGCGCCAGAGACGGGTCAGCTTCAATTCGTCGCAACAAAGTTACGTAGCGTCGCAGTTGCGCCGAAGGTACAGACCGATTGCGTTCATCGAAGTCTTCGTTTTCGACAACGCGGGAAAGATATTCGGCAGTTGCGCCGAAGTTGCCGATCAAGTGATGCAATGCGCCCAGTGCGAACAAGTGAATCGGAGGCGGATCCGACATCTCTTCAAAAACAAGTTCACCTTCCTCGATTACTTCGGCGACCTCGAAGCCATACCAGCGACGATCTTCATCTCGGAGAACTGCATCGGCAGCAATATAAAACTCGAACATTCTCTGCACATCTCGATTTTGCGATCGACGAGTAACCAGAAACACAACCAGAACGACCCCGCTGATGAACATCATAACCACCGGAGCCACCCCGGCTCCGTACAGCATCGTCACAATCACAACAACTGCAATGGCTTTTTGTGCGAATCTCTTGTTGGCTGAAGTCATACCTCTTACCTCACTGCTTCCCAAGGTGCGAAATTACAGCATCACCAGCTTGCTCCGTAGAAAGATCACCGCCTAAATCTGTTGTCGTCTCGTTGGCTGAGACGGCATCCCGAACCGCACTTTCCGTTCGCTTACACTCTGTCTGGAAACCGAGACATTCTAACATCATCGCCGAAGTCAGAATAGCGCCGATCGGATTGGCGATTCCTTTTCCAGCCAGTGGTGGCGCACTGCCATGAACTGGTTCGAAAAGAGAAACTTTTCCAGGATGAATATTACCTGAAGCTGCAAGACCAAGCCCGCCCTGAATCGCCGCGCCAAGGTCAGTCAGGATATCGCCAAACAGGTTGTTGCTGACGATAACATCGTACTGCGATGGGTCGAGCACCATGAACATCGCCATCGCGTCGACGTATTGATGGTTGGCACTGATGTCAGGATATTCTGCAGCCACTTCTTTAAAAACGCGTTGCCAAAGATCACCACCAAAGCGCTGAACATTTGATTTGTCAGCCATTGTCACGCGCTTGCGTTTGTTCTTCTGAGCGTACTCAAAGGCCGCAACGATGATGCGCTCGACTCCGTGACGAGTATTTATTTCTTCCTGCAGAGCAATCTCTTCACTCGTACCTCGTTTCAAAAAACCACCGGCGCCGCAGTAAGCGCCTTCGGTGTTTTCTCGAAAGACTACAAAGTCAATATCGGCAACTTTGCGATTTTGTAATGGCGTCAAGCGTTCATGAAGAAGACGAACCGGACGAAGGTTGATATAAAGATCCAAACCTCGTCTCATTCCCAGGAGAATGTCTTCGGCGTGCTTGTTGGAAGGAACCCGCGGGTCGCCGAATGCTCCAGCGAGGATCGCGTCGAAGTCATTCGAGAGCATTTCGAGCGCACCGTCGGGAAGGGTAACCCCATCTTTCAGAAACCTTTCAGCGCCCCAATCGAAGTTGACGAATTCAAGCTTGAGGTCGGTCGTTTCCTGAAGGTGATCAAGCACACGCACCGCTTGCTGGATGACTTCGGGTCCAATTCCGTCCCCGGGAATGACTGCGATTCTTTTCATGGTCATGTCCGACAAACTTCAGTTTGTCGTGCCGTGGCTGAGCGGTTCGCTCGTTTCTTCAGGGGTTCGTAAATCGAGTCAACGACAAACTAAAGTTTATCGGACATTCTAGAACGGCACACATAACACCGGCACGCGCGAGCCTCGCAAGACCTTCTCCGCAGTTGACCCGAACAGAATCTCCTCCGGGGGTGTGGATCGTCCTCGAACGCCCATCACGATCATAGGCAAGTCGAGATCTCGCGCAATCTTGAGGATCTCAACGAATGGCGACCCCACGACTATCATTCTCTCAACATCAACCTGACCAATGTCGAGGCCTTCAAGCATAGCCGCGAAGTTACTCTCAGCTTGCTGTCTTAACCGTTCGCGAACATCTTCCGACCCGCCCAAACCTGCAGCCACTGCATCTTCGATAAAGTGTTCATCTATTACGTGCAGCAGAGTTAGATCACCGTCGGGAGCGGCCATTCCGAGCGATACACGCAACGCATTAACCGAACAGGGTGAAAAATCAACTGGCACCAGAATCTCAGGTGAAGTAAGCATCTCCTCTCCTCTTGTCCAATATTTTACTGCGCGCTCGAACGACGCTGTCCCGGGGGTTCATGCGCCGCGATGCGCGGCAAACTCGCAATCACAGTGTCCCCAACTATCTTCATGCTTTGAGCTGAGATCTTATCGATGGTGTCTTGCGGTGTGTGCCAATAGTGATAGTCGCTAAGTTGGATTAGATCGACCGAGTCGATTCCGGTTTTCAGAAATGGTTCATGGTCGTCGCCACCAACGCCTTCGGGCCGATCGACGAACACATTTGTGTAACCAAGTTCGCGTCCAGTTTGCCAGATTATGTCTTGCAACCAGCGCGTCGACATTGTGTCGCGTCCTAACTCCAGTTTTGAATAGCCCATCATGTCGAGCAGAATTAACGCTCGCACTGCTTCAGTTTCGTTTCGTTCTGCCAGCTTAGTTACATAGTGCCGACTACCGTACGTATGGTCAGGATTGCCCTCATTGCCACAATCATCCCATCCTTCGCAGAAAGCTTCTTCACCGTCGAAGAAAACAAATCTGTAAGTAACCTTTGGCTTCGTGGGAGAGCTTGCAACGACGCGTGCGATTTCGAGCAAGGTGCCAACGGACGCCGCAGGATCGTTAGCGCCGACGAATCGCATATCCTTGAAAAATTTAGTGTCGTAATGGCTGGTAATCAGAATTATTGTTTTCGTCTCGGCTGGAATCTCGCCGATGATATTTGTCATCTTCTTACGGCCTTCAGGCGTTGAGGCGCTGAAATCATCGGTCGTTACAGTCAACCCATACGATTTCAACTCGCTGATAATGTACGTTCTGGTTTTCGCGAGTTCGGGAGTGTCCGGTGGTCTTGGCCCGAAATCAACCTGTTTCTTTGCGTGCTCCATCGCGCGTTCACCGTTGAATGCCGTGGGAATAGCGGAGGGTGTGGGACTGGGCGAACTTACCGAAACGCTTGGACCGGAAGTCGCTGAGGGTAATTCCTTTCGCGGGCAGCCACCTAACAATAAAGGAAGCGCGCCGAAGAATCCGATCGCCATGGCCCGCCTTGGATCCCATTTCATTTTGCTACTTCTCATCGTTGAATGTTTGTTTCTACGACTTTGGCTTGGCATTCGCTTTCGCAGCGCGGGCTCGCGACATGATTGAATCAAACGCGCGCGTTCCGAGTGTTAATGGCTTCTGGAGCGCAGCATCGAAAGCCTCCGACATGGTGATGGCTTCAAACTTTAGTAACGCCGCCATCTTTTGGCTTAGGTTTAACTCCCCGAATTTCTTTTCGATATCTGATGGGAGGTCGACAGCTGGTGCGCCTGCCTGCCTTCGATGAGTCGTAACCGATAAAACGATGTCACCTTGCCCCTCAATCTTTGCCTGACATGCCAAACGAAGTGACTCGTTGAGACCTTCGACCCCTAGCACTTTGCTCTCGACAGAAGTTGGCACAGATAGAAGTTGGGCGCCAGACTTAACTGAAATCACGCATGCAGGGCATTCACCTTTTCCACCGGTACAGCCGCCTCCGAGTGGAGCTCCCATGCGCTTGCCAGCATCAATAAGATAAGTTCCCTGGGCCACCAATCCTGAGATACCGGACGGTTCGAATGTGACTGAAACGTTCATCGTAATCATCCACCTTGTCTGAATTCTTCGTTCTGAAATTACACCCGTAGCGGGCCGAAGGCAAAACGCCTTATCGAACGGATCGTCCAGCGGCATGCCGGAGTTTTGGGGAGATAGTTGCTTGAGAGGAATTCTGTTTCTTCGCTCGACGGCACTCTGCGCAAACGCCAATAATGCGTAACAGATGTTGCGTCACTTCGAAGCGATGCTTTGCCGCCATTGCGTCTTGAATGGCTTCGAGTTCGGCGGAAAAGAATTCGATAATCTTTCCACACTCCGAACAGATCATGTGATCATGATGTTGGTGTTTGTAGTTGTGTTCGTAGTGAGTACGCCCGTCACCAAATCTAACTTCCCGCGCCAGACCCGCCTCTGTGAGAAGCTTGAGTGTTCGATAGACCGTCGTCTGCCCCACACTCGGATCTTCTTCTTTCACCAAACGGTAAAGGTCTTCATTGGAAAGATGGGCTTCCGTACGAAGAAAGACGTCGAGGATGAGGTCTCGTTGTGAGGTGCGTTTGAGACCTTTTCTCTGAATGTGGTTCAGGAAGACTTCCTGCTCTTCAGACATTGGTTCAGTGGTTGGCATGTCGTGAAGGAATTCTAACATCAGGTTAGAAGTCAGTACCACATCGTAGTAGCTGCTCTATGAAAACTCCTTTCATTCTCACCAGGTTTCAACCGGGTGATACTGCTCCTCAAAATACCTCCCAAACCGTTTCAACGGTTTCCCAGCGCTCGACTGCAAGCAGAAACCGTTGAAACGGTTAACCAAAATCAGAGCGGGTTATATCACCCGGTTGAAACCGGGTGAGAATGAGATCAGCTTTTGATTTGTGAAGTAACCAGTCGAGACCTTGAATGAGTTGGCTAATTGTTAGCGCGATGCGGTACCACTTGTCTCCGATACAGCTACCGAGGTAACTAGGAAAGCTACTCAAGAAAGACGCAAAAAATGCCAGTCAGGACGACGCTTTGTTCTGCCTCGCGTCGCATGCTATTTTCACTTCACGTGCCGGGGTGGCGGAATGGCAGACGCTGCGGACTTAAAATCCGTTGTCCGTAAGGACGTGCGGGTTCGACTCCCGCCCTCGGCACCAATCACATCAATAGTTTACGGAAAGGCTCCATCAAAGCTGAAAGACGCAACGGAGTTTAGGCCGTTGCGTTGCCGCAATTTAGTAGGATCTACGAGGAAAAATCGCGCGGGGTGCGCTGGCGCTTAGCCCATCGCTTGGTAATTCTGAAACTCGATCGACTGGGCTCACCATCTCGAAAGACAAATCCCGCAAATAGTCGCGCAGCGAAAAGCAACAAGCGGTTGCTCTCCAAATGAACTGCAACCGTGACGGAGCAGACCGGGAAGAATGCCGCGCTTTCCGTCGTGCCTGGGATAGATCAGCACAAGATCTCGCGGCAGCTTTGTTTCAGGGAGCTGCGGCGTCTATGCGGTAACAGCCTTATTTCACTTCGAACGTCACCGAGTAGAAGAAAGAGCGATCGCTTCCAACATAGAAGCTGAGTACGTAACTGCCGGCAGCAAGACCTTTTGTACTCAGGTTGAAGATGTAGCCGCCACCTGTGCCCCCAAGAGTCGGATCGTAACGGAATGTGTAATCAGGAGTGGAATTGCCTGAATCCTCAATTGACGCCAAAGTGTTTCCACTCATTCGCCGGAGGTAGCGGGTGACGAGTGAAGTGTTTGCAGACGAGATATTCACATTGCTTGCATTCAGCAGCTGTAGCTTTAACGGAATCGTACTACCACGCTTATAGGCCTTCGTTTGATCGAATAGCGTTTTGATGTGCGGTCCTTTCCGCGCGAGATAGAAAGGACTGAACGAAGTGGTCGTCGCGTAAATCGTCAGGTTGGCGTAATCCAGTGCCGGCGTCGCGGCCGTCACGTCCACTAACGTGCCGTTTTCGTTATGAAAAATGGCGAGGTTGTTGAAGTCTTCCTCCGAGATCGGTCCAGGAACTTTGAAGGCGAGCGTGACCGAACCGGTGAAGGTAGCGGTCGTGGCAATCTCGTAGGCAACCGAGTTCGAGACGGCAAAACCGCCTGGCACTTGGCCGACGGTGGACGGATCAATTGGCGTTACGGTGGTTGTGCCGGCAGTTGTAACCTCAGAAAAAGTTAGCTCTGTCTGGCCGATTGGCATCGTCACGTTAGTGCCTGCTGATGTTTCTACACTTGGCACCATCTGGCGTATCTCGTCGGCCGTTAGTGAACGTTTGTAGATGACCATCTCATCAACAAGACCATTGAAGAACTGGCTGGGCCCACTGTAAGCGCCGACGAAATCCATTTGCGGGAACCCTCCTGGATCGCTTGCTTGTTGCTGGGCTGCAAGCAGCCCGTTGAGATAGACCTTAACGTTGAAATTGCTGTCGTAAGTCATAGCGACGTGATACCACTGGTTCTGGTTCACAGGCGTGAGCGAGGGCTGGTAGTAGACGTTTGCGAACTCCCAACGCAAGTAACCATTATCTAGGAAGAACGTCGGCGTACGCCGATCGCCGCCATCATAGCTTCCCGTGATCACGTGGGTGGACTCTGCCTGGGGGTCTCGACTCAGGAACCAGAGCGCTACAGTTCCGCCGGACAGGGGATAAGTCTGGGAGTTGGTTCGGGCGTACCCGGTGAGGCCATCGAAACTGAAGGAATGCCCACTCTTGCCGCCGGGGTCGAATGTCGCTCCGCCGAACATCATAAAGATGGCTTCAGTCTCTGTGAGCGCCCGGTCATGAATTTCCAGCTCGTCTATGAGACCGGCATAAGGAAACGCTCCCTGCCAGGCGCCGACTGTCAGGGGTTGTCCGTTATTGGCGTGAATAGTTAGCGAGCCAAAGGACTGAGCGTCCAAGACCCCGTCAACATAAAGCGATAGTTTGGCGCCGTCATACACGCCGGCCACGCTATGCCAGTTGCCGTCATTGACTCCGTTGACGGAGGTTGCCCCAACCTGTCCCTGAGCATCAGACACGCTCATTTGCAGCTTGCCGTTTGAGAGATGAAGGTCGAAGCCGCCGGAGGATCCGGGATTAAGCTTAGTCGCGATTCGGGGCGCGGGGCTTATGTCGGTAGTTTTGATCCATGCCTTAATAGACATGGCTAGACTGATGCCGCTCAACTCCGCTGAATCCGGCACAAGTACCTGATCATCTACGCCATCGAAGCTGAAGGCCTGTTCGGATCTTCCAACATCGCCAATCACACCGTTTTGCAGAGTGCAGTTACCAACTGCGGGACAGTCCTTCGGGGACAAAGTGCCGGGCCAGGAACTCAAAAGGCCACCGATAACATCCTGTCCGACGTAGATGGCTTGTACTTCTGTGTCAGATAGCGGCTGGTTATACACCTTGACCTCGTCAACGAGGCCATCGAAGAATTGACCAGGCCCACTGTAGGCACCAATTACAAACTCTGCTGGGAAACCTCCCGGGTTGTTCGCGTGACGCTGGGCGACCAGCGACCCGTTGAGATAGACCTTGACGTTGAGGTTGCTGTCATAAGTCATAGCAACGTGATACCACTGGTTCGGGTTTACCGCCGTGAGCACCGGCTCAAAATAGATGTTCGCGAATTCCCAGCGCAGAAATCCGCCTGAGATGAAGAATGTCGGTGTGCGCCGGTTGCCGTTGTCATAGCTTCCGGTGATGACGCCGTGGGCGTGAGGGTTTCTAGCCAGGAACCACAAACTGACAGAGCCGCCGGACAGCGAATAAGTCTGGGAGTTTACTTTGGCGTGACCATTCAGGCCGTCGAAACTAAACGCCGGCCCGGTGAAGCCGGCAGTCGCTTGGGCCGCCCCACCAACAAGTGTCAGGTGATTGTTTCCGGCCGTGTCGACTCCTACAAAATCGCCGGTCAACTTGGTAACGGGATCTGCCGTGTTAGACGCAGACGAATGATAGGTACCGAACCCAATTGCCATCGAGATTACCGAGATCAGCAGGCAAGTATGAGGGACACGGGTTATATGGTTTCGTGGCATTGGTGACTCCTTCGAAGAATTACCTGAAAGGTTGATTGAGCCGGTCAGATCGATCTCTTACTGTGTCGCCAGGTAGCGTTCACGGATTCGTAATATCGATGGAGAACGACAGATAGAAATCTCCGTGGTCTTCCTCAATAATTCTGTTGCCTTTGCCAGTGGCGACACGGACCAGCTTGGCGATGTTTTTCAGTTGGTCGTCAGGTTGGGTGACGCTTGGTTCAATTGTCCAGTGATTGCATTGTGAATTCGTGCTCGAGACGACGCCGATACATTCGACGAGAGCATAATTAGTCTCTGCGTATTGCGACGAACTCATCCAGACGCGATAGGTGTTGCCGTTGAAGGCGAATCTGATGACGAACGGCGTAAGCAGCGTGGAGTTTAATCCGGTCATCCCGGCAATCTTGCCGCTGCCATACAGCAGGTAGCTCTTGGTTTCGGTCATCGCGGCAACGTTTGCGGCGAGGAAAGGAGGCGTCGCATTGCTGCCGGCTACCGCATCGCGAAAATCGAGCAACATCGTGCGGGTGGGCGAGGTTGACGCATCCAAACGCCAATCACCTCCCGCCTGAACTACTGACTGAACTGAGTCGATTCCGTCACGATATGCGTCGAATAAATCGCTCTGAAACCGGTAGTTGAAAATTGTGGGGTCGGATATCAGGCCGCTTCCCGCAAAAGTTGAAGTCACGGGAACGTCTTTATTCTTCACTGGACGCTGCGCGAGGATTTCTGAGTGCGATACAAAACAGATGGCCAAAACAGCGAGGGTAATGGGACGAAAGGGTTTAGTCATTAAGTTCTCCTCCGACCAAAATGGGGCTTCAACTTATGTAGCGACGTTTTTGTCGCGAGTGGTATCATCCGCGGACATTCTTTGAAGGGTTCGGTCGGTTAGTACTTTTGTAATAATGGTCGCCGCTCATGCCCGTTTTCTCCGCTGAAATCACACAACTCCTGCTGAATTGGAAGAAAGGCGACGAGGCCGCTTTTGAGGAACTGGTCCCGCTGGTGTATCCCGAGTTAAAGCGTCTTGCCCGCTCGCATATGCGCCGCGAGAATCCTGGGCACACGTTGCAAACCTCCGCGCTTATCAACGAGGCCTATCTTCGTTTGGTAGATCAACAGAACATCCACTGGCAGGATCGCGGCCATTTTTTCGCTGTGGCCGCGACGATAATGCGGCACATACTCACAGATCACGCGCGCGGTCACTCTCGCAGTAAACGTGGAGCAGGCGCACCGCATGTTCCGTTAGACGAGGCAGAAGCACTCGCGCAAGAACGGGCATCGGAAATCCTCGCGCTCGATGAAGCACTGACGACGCTTGCGGCGGTCGATTCTCGTAAGAGTCAAATCGTGGAATTACGGTTCTTCGGTGGCTTAACCGTCGAAGAGACAGCCGACGTTATGGGTCTCTCTCCCATCACAATCAAGCGCGAATGGCGGTCAGCCAAAGCCTGGCTTCACACTGAGGTTGGCAACAAGAGCGCGCGATGATACTCGCAGTGAATAATTGTCGCTAGATAATTTGAGGAGATATTAAACTGTAGCGGTCGGTCGATGTGTCTGATGACGCCGGAGAGATGGCAGCAAATTGATGAGGTGTTTCAGACGGCCGTTGTGTTGGAGCCCTCTGAGCGTGCAGCTTTTTTGAAGAAGGCATGCGGCGCGGATCAGGTCATTTACGACCGGGTATCCGCCATGCTTGCCTCAGACGATAGCGGCTGGGATTTGATCGAACATCCCGCGTTGGAAGTTGGCGCGCCCGTACTGGCAGATGACCGGCCTCAGCTCACTGCTGAACAGCACATCGGCCATTACCAGATTATTCAATTGATCGGACGCGGCGGAATGGGCGAGGTCTATCTCGCCCGGGACAAAAGACTGAATCGAAAGATAGCGCTAAAGCTGTTGCCGGCTGGTTATCTGCAACAGCGCGAACGGCTACGACGATTTGAGCAGGAGGCACAGACCGCTTCCGCCCTCAACCACCCGAATATCCTGACTATTTATGAAATAGGAGAGATCGACGGCCAGCAGTTCATCGCCACCGAGTTTGTCGAAGGCGAAACTTTGCGTGAACGGCTGAAGCGCGGCGGCCTGCGTGCAGCGGACGCGATGGACATCGCGATTCAGATCGGCGGCGCCCTCGCGGCCGCGCACAACGCCGGGATCATCCATCGGGACATCAAGCCTGAGAACCTTATGCTGCGGCCCGACGGCTACATAAAGGTCCTGGACTTCGGCTTGGCCAAGCTCACCGAGCACAGTGAAGAACTACCTGACGCGAAACGTGCGCCCGACATCGACATTTCGTCTGGATTTGTGATGGGCACGGTAAGGTACATGTCGCCGGAGCAAGCGCGAGGTCTTTCCGTGGATCAGCGTAGCGACATCTTCAGCTTGGGCGTTGTGCTCTACGAAATGTTGACAGGCGGGACGCCCAGCCAAGGGAACAACGCCGCGGATCTCGTGAGCGAAATTCTACACCGGGAGCCTTTGTCGTTAACGGGACTCGTACCGGATGCACCTGAAGGCTTGCAGCGGGTGGTCGATAAGGCATTGGCGAAGGACAAGAAGAGACGATATCAAACGGCAGTAGAGCTGCTCGCCGATCTAAAAGCGCTGAAATATCACGTAACCGATTCGACTCTGCCCAGATCCAGCTTAACGACGAACGAAGCTACGCTAACTCAACAAACCCACACCGCAATAACAGGCATGGGACATGTTAGAGAGATCGCACATAAACGAGCGAATGTCTTGATAGCGGCGTTTGTTGTCCTAGTAGTAGTTGTCGCATTACTAACCTTCCGACTATTGCTGCGAAATCGGTCGCCTTCTTCTTCGCAAAGCATGACTCTGCGAAGACTCGCGACCGCAGGCAATGTCATTGGCGCGGCCATTTCACCAGACGGGAGTCATATAGCGTATGTGGCTAACGACGCCGGGCAACAGAGCCTCTGGATACAGAACGTTGCGGGAGGCAGCAACGTCAAAATCGTCGGCCCGGTCTTAGCGCTTAGCACTGACCCCACCTTTTCGCCTGATGGAAACTATATTTACTATCGCGCGATTGATACCAAAACCACTCGCCACGACCTCTACAGAATCCCAGCGGCGGGTGGTGATGCTGAAAAGCTGATCGTCGATATTGACAGTCCGGTCACCTTTTCACCGGATGGTAAGCGTCTGGCTTTTACTCGCTACAACAATCCTGTTGTCGGACAAAGCAATCTGATAACTGCAAATGTGGACGGTACTGATGAGCGAGTTGTCAGCACGCGCGAACTTTCCCACGCATTATTTATCCCGGCTTGGTCGCCTGATGGCAAGGTCCTGGCCTGTCTTTCCGGATTTGGGACAGGGCCATTCTTATTAGTCGAGGTGCAGGTCGAGACCAAACAGGAAAAGCGCATCAGTTCCCGGGAATGGAGTCAAATCCAACAGGTCGCCTGGCTCTCGGACGGCAGCGCTCTGATGCTGACCGCCCGGAGTCAATCGTCGGGACAGACACAGGTCTGGCAGGTCGCATACCCTTCAGGAGAGGTCCGCCGCGTAACCAACGACCTGAATTCCTATACAAGCGTGAGCCTGACAGCGGACTCCCGCACCATGGCCGTCGTTCAACGCGCAGTCCAATCTGACATTTGGGTATCTCCAGCCCTTACTCCCAGCGAGGCGCGCGCTATCACATCAGAGGCAGGGAAGGACTACGGAAGTCAGGGCTTAGCATGGACTCCAGATGACAAGTTGATTTGCGCTTCGAACGCGAGCGGCAATTTAGACCTCTGGATGATCGATGCCGGCGGTAGTGGGGTTCCAAAGCAACTTACCGCGAACGCGGGCCAGAACTACGATCCGGCGGTCACACCTGATGGCCGCTATATCGTTTTTGTCTCAGACCGCGCCGGTAGTCGAAACCTCTGGCGCATAAATATCGACGGAAGCAACCCGCTTCGCCTCACGACGGGACGAAACGATCACTTTCCAAGTTGTTCACCCGATTCCAAATGGGTTATCTACAATTCTCCGAGTACTTCGACTCCTGCGACGCTGTGGAGAGTGACAATTGACGGAGGGGCACCCGTGCAATTGACTGACGCTTGGGCGGTAATGCCCAGTGTTTCTCCTGATGGCAAGCAGGTCGCGTGCTATTACTTTGAAGCGCCAGGAGCAAACCCAAAGCTGGCAACCGGACTCGTCCCGTTCAATGGCGGATCGATTAGCAAAATTTCTGGACTTGCGGGCTTTCCTAACCGATGGTCGACAGACGGCAGCGCAATTGGGTTAGTTCCAGTTGGAGCTTCAAATATCCTGGCGTTGCCCCTCAATGGTAACCCGGCCAGACAGTTAACCAACTTCAAGTCAGGGCAAGTCTTTTGGTTCGACTGGTCGCACAGTGGAAGACTTGCTATAGCACGCGGCACAACGGTCAGCGACGTCGTGCTCATCGATCACTTCAGGTAGTCGCATCACATCATACTCACCGGATCGATTTCGAGAGTTATAACTCGTACGTCCCCGCTGTTCTGCTCGAAGTGGCTTTGCCTCAAAAGTCGGATTTAGCTCGAAGCACGAGTGTTTTGGTTCGTGTTAGTTAGTGTGAGTTCGTGGATCGTTCTTAGTTTTTCTGGACAAAGCGAACGATCCACGAAGTCACACTAACTAAACACGAAAACTCCTTACCGCCGAAATTACT
>Ga0070698_100002437_pt1 | contig 20505 bp, 22 predicted proteins | sample KBSK1502metaG_FD_65477 | JGI IMG/M metagenome (GOLD analysis project Ga0070698, IMG submission 65477) | Corn, switchgrass and miscanthus rhizosphere microbial communities from Kellogg Biological Station, Michigan, USA - KBS K1-50-2 metaG | ecosystem: Host-associated > Plants > Roots >...
AGATCTGTAAACAGAATAAACGCTATGATCATTTGAATACGGTTCAATGAATTCATTTTCCCTATCGGTTCTGAAAACCATAGTTTGGATTCCTTGTGGAGAGATACTCAATTTTACAGTGGCATATTTATCGGTAATACCTTTACCGGAGTATGCTCTTATCTCAGGAAATTTAGCCTGTAAGTCCGGTTCAAAATTTGAAGCTTCATAAACCTCAAACTGTTCAAGACCCCCATTTGCATTGGGTAAACTAATAACCGTTAAACGCTTTGATGATCTGTCGACAACAGATAAAAGCTCCTGTCTTAAAGGCTCAATATTTAAATTAAATAACCTGAACTCTTTAGGATAAGTAAGTCTTCCAACAGCTTTATCTGTTGGAATATTGTTACGATCTTGATTATTTGCTGACCAGAATCTGTCTGTTTGTGAGAAGGCCAAAGTAGAAAATACTGTTAGCACCAGTGCCAGTAGTAGAACTTTTCTCATAATAAATTAATAAGGTTAAAAATGTGTAGTTGTGGAATGAAATTCCAGGGAATAAAAATATATGAAATATTCAATAGCGAATATCTTTTTCACTCTTTCCACCCAGTAATTTTCCCCATTCCGAATTATTGTCGCAACGGCTATGGGAAAAACCCTATCTGGACCCGGGATTGGGGGATTAAGTCCTGATCCTTCCGGAACAATCCTATCTTTTAATTACTTGTTTGATTTGAAGTCAGAAACAAAGACAACGAGCAGATTTATTTTTTATCTTTTATGTTTGATAAATGAATTTTATGAAAAGCCTTGCATTGTCGTTGCTGATTGCTGTTTTTATTTTTGGATGTGGGCTGCAGGATTCACTGATATGATGTCCGATCATTATCCCGTTTGTGTTGAGTTGAAATATTAGGAGTTTGTACTTCGTTTTTATTTTTTGTAATAGATGCCGTTAGCTTATTTGTTAGTCCTCGTCTGTTTTCTGCAATCTTGCTAACAAAAAGCCCCTAACAAGGGGCTTCAAAACCAAAACCGTCCTATACTAAAATCTCTTTGTAAAAAAAGGCTGTATTAGAAATCCAGCCCTATTTATTAATTAATAAATCTTTTTAAAGCGGCATAACAAAGATAACCCTATGGCAAGCCAGAATTGTTATACGTTTTTTCAAAAAGCTTATATAATTCACAGGTTGACCCATGGCCTTATTTGATTTAAAAAAGGAGAATGTTTAAACGATAAAGAATTTCGGTTTGCCCTTCTCAATTCGGGTTGTGACTAAAAGAAAGCCCCTGTAGGAAACAAGGGGCTTTAACCACCACTAGTGTTATGAAAAATCGGCTTCTCTAAAGCCTTATATAAAAGATGAATCCTATTGAATGAATAAGCAATAAGGACTGTTAGGAATCTCTTGCCTTATTAAATTCTTTCAAAAAGCAAAACAAAAATAAAGCTGCGGCAAGCCAGAATTGTTATACATTTTTCCAAAAAGTTTATATAATTCACAGATTGGCCCGAGAGCATCTTATAATTTTTTAAATTTATAACTTCAAAATAGAGATCTCTAAAAATAAGAAGAGTCCTCCCTTTAACTTTCATTATCTAACTTGTTTTGTAATATTTCCAATTCACGTTTTTTCCTTTTATAAATGTTGTGCTCCCATCCGCTTGCATAATGGGTTAAGGCAAAAAAGAGCAGTACAATTATTGCTATCCAAATTGGTTTTCCTCCTTCCCAAAGTCCAAGAAGAGTAAGTGCTCCAATAGGCAGAATGTTCCATCGCATTATTTTAGAGATACGGACCTGGTATGTGACAACAGAAATGGCATGATCAAGATCACCACTCATAGATCGGTCAAACCGGTTGTTGCCTTTTATTCTTCGGATCCGGTTCACCAATATAAACAAAGCACTACCAAACATCCAGGCAGATAAGAGATACATATATATGTTCTCGCTTTGCTTGAAATAACTGATTCCAAGAACGAAAATTCCGGAAGCAATATTTACGAAGATGATAAGCAGCTCACTGATATTTGTAATATGGTGAGCCTGTTTCTTTTTTGATAAAATGTGATTATACATAGCTTTTTCATTGATGGCATAAAGAGGTTGATTGTTTTGTACGTCCCAGATTTTCTTTAGTTCTTCAAATTCCATGATCACGTTTTTTTTGATTTAGAGATAAGTTGTTTTTTGATACGATTGATCTTCACTCCAACATTTGATTCAGTGATACCTAATATGGCTGCCATCTCTTTGTAGCTAAAACCGTCCATCAGCAATAAAGTAATGGAGCGATCAATTTCATCAAGTTTATGAATTTCTTCATAGAGCCATGTCAGTCGTTCATCAGTTTGTCTCCTGCCCTCTTGTAAAATGTGCTGCGCCCCGTCGAGTGTTTCTGACTGGTAATGTTTTCGTTCTTTTTTCGTCCACTTAATAGCTGTATTGAGTGAGATTCGGTATAACCAGGTATTAACGGAAGACTCTCTTCTGAACGCCGGAATGGAATGCCATATCTGGATAATGATCTCCTGGAAAAGATCGTCCTGATCCATAACAGAAAATGCATAGGCACGAACTATTTTAAAGATGAGGGCTTTATGCTGACCAAGCCAATCTTCAAAAATTTGTTTTTGTTCTTTTTCTGTCACGTTGCCGATTGTTTACACTATTAGTACTGATAAAGTAATAAATTCTTACAACAGCGAATGGAAATTGTAGCTAATTTAGCTCCCTCAATTTTTAAATAAAAAGTATATGCCAACAACAACATGTGAGATCGCTGGTACTGTTTACCAGTTAGATTATACCAAACTCTCCTCGAAAAGAGGGATCTATTATTTTGGAAAGATACATAGCGACCCGGTTACCGGTTTTGCTTTCACTGAACTTAACAGCGGCGGACATGAATTTGATGACAGCCGTGAACCGATGCATAGGCAAGAGGCAATTGTGAATGCAATCAAGAATAGTGAAAGCCAGTAACAAAATTTTCATACTGCAGAGTCTTGTGATATCGGCACGTTGAAATAAATGATCCAGTAAAATGCAAGCTGCCGAAACATTCAGATAAAAATAAAAGAGCCGGGATAAATATCCCGGCCTATGTAAAAATTCATAACCCTACGGATTATCAAAAGTGTTATTTAAAAAATCATTATTAATATAGCTGAGCCTGCCTACAAAATCGTATGCCTGACAACACACTTTTAATTTTACAGCTTCTCATAAGGTCTCATTTTTTTAAAAACCAAACTATATGGTGCGATACAAATTGTGTGCTAATGGCTGTGTAGCCATTAAACTCGTATTATTACTGTAATTCGTTTATAAACATGGGAATATTTTTGCACGTTGCGACTTCAAAGTGTCTACATTTTTATACCGCGAATTGAAGAATTTTTTTGTTCCGGGATTTTGCCTTTCGGAAGATGATAAGATCACAAGATCGGTAGATATTGTGATAATGGAAGGGAGAAAATTTCTAATCCATATAGATGCATACGAGGAAGTGAAGTGAAGAGCCACAGGTTATTTAAAATGAACTCTATTCATTCACCCTTTTTTTTGCTTCTGCTGAACTGATAACGGGTATTATTTTAAAATCTGCAATGTCATTCCAGTTGCTGATCCATTCATGCAGCTTATCAATAGAATCACTTTCCATTACCTGGTAGCAAATAGTTATGTCTTCATTGATCCAGCTATTGATATACTTCACTCCTTCCGGAAGCATTCTTCCTTTTTCATCAAAGCGCCGATACAACTCTTTTACTTGTCGGGGATGAAAATGCTCAATGACCATGTATTGCATAACAATCGTTTAATAATGCAAGCTACGTTTTTTGATCTCGGCCCCCATGAAGCTGACGCTTGATCGCAGACTAAGTATAACAATCCTATAGTTTTATTATTCTTTATTTTATACACCGATGCCCGCTTACCTTGAAACAGTTGCAAGAGTTATTATCTTGCCGTCAAGTCCTATTTTCCGAACCCGTGGTATCCACGCACTGCGGACTTCGAGATTTTCACGAGTTACATCATGCCATTCGAGGGCATACACTTCACCATTAAATATTGCAACGCCTGTCGGTGTCCACGGGCTTGTTGCCTGGAGAATGGTGGTTATTTTACCTTGGGGAGTTATTTTGAGAACGCTGCGGCTTCCTGTTGCAGCAACATAAATTATACCTGTTGAATCAACTGCCAATCCACGACAATAGGAAGGCACTGTTTCCAGTGGCACATCGTTACTATCTTTTCCAACAAATGTTGCAATGATTGATATTGTTCCATCCATTTTGATCTTTCGGATCGTATTGGCGTTAGCATTGCTACTTTCTGTAATATATAGAGAGCCGTCAGCGCCGGCAGTTATACCATTGATGAACTCAAATATCTTATTGGTCGCAAATACTGATTCTTTACCATCCGGTGTTCTAATGATAATTTTTCCGGAACCCGGCCGGGTATTAGCATAATATATATTTCCATCCTTATTAACAACAAGGGGGAAATCGGAACACATAATAAGATCGGGCTTATCATTTTTGGATGTTACTCTTTCAAAATATTCACCAAAACTTTTCTGTGATCCTGCGAATGATCCAATCGCATCAATAGTCATCCAATGAAACTTCGAGGCGGGCAAATAAGTGAGTTTGCCTTGTGTATCAATTTTCCAAACGCCTTTACCAGTATCAGTAAAATAAATGTTCCCGTCTTTGTCGAGCACAATACCGGAACCGGGATGAGCAGATACTTTAGCGCCGGGCAGACAGCATAGGATCAAACTAATGAATATGCTTATTACAAAAGAAGCCCGGTTTATTAACCATTCATGCGATGTTTTTTTTGCTTTATTGATCAGTGCCGGGTATTTCATCATCTTCTTCTTATTTGTCTAAACAAGGTAGTGAAGTCTCCGGGTAGAAATTAAATGATTAGATGAAGAGAGTGAAAGCCTTGATAAAATGCGGTTGTGATGTAAACATAACGGCCGGTAATTTATTTATTCCTTATTGATTTGAAGAAAGGAGCGGTAGCGGCAACGAAGGACGGAAACTAACCGGGCTGGAAGCATTTGCCAACAACGGCAAAAACTTACTTTTTAGGTTGAGATAAATAATATAGCAATTCCGTCGAACCCTGATAAACATAAAAGAAAAGAAAAACTAAAAGGATGATGAGACCTATAAAACCGATCAGCAATAATGCAGATAATACTTTTATAAATCCTCCGGCTGTTTTATATTGAAAAAATGTCTTCATACCCCAGGCATCATAACCTATTTGTACAAACGTGCTTGTCCAAAGCAAAATAGAAAATGAAACCGGGTCTTTGAATATTGCCATCAATGGATAAAAAATGACAACTGAAATTATATTGCCAAAGCCTATGAATAACAGATAGGCGAGTGTGATCTCGGCAATATTCCTTTTCCGCCTGCGAAAGAAAAGCCAAAGCATAAAAGCAAAATAAGGAGCAACAAACACAGAAATAAGATTTATGTTTTTATTGAAGAAATGCTGAACAGCCTGTGCCCGGTCTTTTGCATTAAGAGCCATAAGTTGCAGTTCAGCAGGTATCCTTTGCAGATCTTCAAATTCAGGTTGGGGAAGATCCTGTGCCGGTTTCACAAGATTGTAGATAGGGAAAGACAAAGCAATGCATATAACAAGAAATCCAAATGGATTGAAATATCTTTTTCGTCTTCCTTCTACATAATCAATTGCTACCTGGCCCGGATTAACAGCCAGCCTTTTTACTAAATTAAACAACCCTTTATCAGCGTGAGCAAATACAGCCAAAAACTCTTTAGCGAGATATAAAAAACTAATTCGTGGTGTATCTGTTTTTTGACCACAATCAGGACAAAAATTTTGACGATCCATTAACTCTGTACCGCAGTTTAAGCAGGTGGTGGCCATTAAATAAATGTACTATAAAAAAAATGATGCGGACAATCGGTAGGACGGAAAAAATAACCCCAGCGTCATCAGAGTCAAAGAGATTCTAATTGTATTAATGAAAGCAGAACCTCATTACTTCGAAAATGCCCGCCCTAAGCAAAGAATGAATCAGCAATTTAATTTATTAAAATATCTTATTTTGTAATGAGGTAAGGGCTGATCTCTTATCCTTTGATCTTGAAAAATTCTCCAAAGGAGTCCTTCGGACAAATGAAAAAATTTACAAAAAAAATCCTGTATTTTATTATAGGATTGGGTATTCTTTACTTGCTGCTGTTGATCCCGGATGGCAAAGAAAAAAATATCGTTACAGGAAAAGTGAATAAACCTTTTGAATGGAACAGAGATGATCAGTGGATGCAAATGGAAGAACTGTTCAGGCAGGCTAAACAAATGGATAAAGCAAAACTGGATTCCATTATTATTGTTCATAAAACAATTGCTGAAGATGAACTGGCCTTGCTGCAAACTAAAAATATAACTGCATCGGATTCAGGATGGATAAAAATTGAAAATAATTATTTTGTTCTGGCGTCGCTGATTGCCGTGCAGCAGGATCAGATACCATGGCTCACTGATTATTATAACCTGGTCCGTAATCTGGTAAAGTCACAATCGCAACAATGGAATATGAATGATCCCGTTGCAAGAAATACGGTGTACATATTATTATACGGTTTGCGTGCAGCGGTGGAAGAAGTGTTACTGCAAACTGACAGTGTAAATTTCCCAGCTGGCATGCTGGTGAAAATTGAAAGATCAGTAACGCCTGCTGCTTCCATTTTTGGGATTGAAGTGCATAGTGGTGATCTGCTGGTCTCAAGAGCTGGTGCAGAAGTATCGGCATTGATATCCAGGGGTAATGATTATCCCGGTAATTTTTCTCATGTTACTTTGATATATGTTGATGAAAAAACAAAAGAGCCATTTTTGATTGAAGCCCATATAAGAAAAGGGATTGCCTTTTCTTCCATTGCTCAATATGAAAATGCTAAGAAGCTGCGGTTTATGGTAATGCGCCCCAGGATCGATTTGCCGGTAATGCTGGCAGATCCGATGTTGCCCCAAACAGCTGCCAAAAAAATGTATGATGAAGCCGGGAAGCGGCATATCCCCTATGATTTTAAAATGAATTTTAATGATAGTTCTGCAATGTTTTGTTCAGAAGTAGTTTCCTGGCCATACCGTAAAATGGGATTACAGGTATGGAAATATCCTTCAACGATTTCATCGCAGGGTGTTGTAAACTGGCTGCATGATTTTGGAGTTGAAAATTTTGTTACCCAAATGCCATCCGACCTCGAGTACGATCCGCAACTTTCTGTGGTAGCCGAATGGCGGGATCCCGAAACTTTATTTAAAGACCATGTAGATAATGCAGTGATGGATGCACTTTTGGAAAAAGCAAACAATGGAGAAACCATTCATTATAATATCTGGAAGCTACCGGTTGCAAGGGTTATAAAAGGCTATTGTATTATTAAAAACCTGTTTGGTAAAACCGGATTAATACCAGAGGGGATGGGTGCAACCCAGGCATTAAAGAATCAAACTTTCGTAGCTATGCATGTTAAAGTAAAAAATAAAACCTTACTGCTGGCGGATGATTTTATAAAGAAGAATGGCTACCGGCCACCTTATTGGCAACTGATAAAATTTGCTGAAGAGGCAGCAAATTAGAAATAGAGGGTTATGACTTTTTACCATTTTTAACAGGATTTATTTTATCCCGTTTGGCAATAACTGTAATTTCAGTATGACTTTATCTGTTAACCAAAAACTACGTTTATGAAATTCATTTCTACTCTTCTATTTGGCTTTTTATTTTTCTCCGCCAATAGCCAGCAATGGAAATTAACCAGCAGTTACAGCCTGGGAATACCCAGACAGGAAATGGGTAAGAACATTCAACCGGCTCATAGCCTGCAGACAGGAGTGTTGTATCAATTTCCCGGAGAATTAAAAAGATTATCAGCAGGGCTTGAACTTGGCATAGGTATGTATGCGAGTAAAAGGATAGATCAAACTTTTCAGTTTGATAATAATACTTCAACTGTTTTACCTGTTGATTACAGCAGTAATGTATTTAACGCAAACATACAGGCAAGATTTAACCTGCTAAGCGATAAAAAATTTATTATCCCCTATATCAATGCAAAAGGAGGTTTATATAATTTCTATAGTTCGGTATACATTGGTGATCCCGAAGATGATGGCGGCTGCCATGCCCTTGAACAAGAAAATATCATAAACGATAAAACTATGTACTGGAGTGCCGGTGGTGGCTTACAGATAAACCCGGTGATCTTTTCAAAGAATAAATATAGTGGCAAAGTAATGATCGATATCAGCGCCAATACTATTCGGGGTGGTACCCTCAATTATATCAATACCAAACATCTTATGGATCCACAGGACATCACTGATCCCGATGGAAAACCATTGAATGTAGAGTTTATCAATGTCAGCACCCAGTCTATACATGAACATACAGTAGCCCAGGTTTATACTTCGCCCCTGAGAATGCTGGAGTTCAGAATAGGTATTACAATTAAGCTTGGTAATTAATAAGACTGAGGTAAAACATTCACTTATTTCTTTGTTCTGTTGCATGGTGGAAACACGCAACCGGACATGTTCACTTATGGACACGATTCCGGCCGGAGGTTAATTACTTGGACTGAATTTTGCACAAGAACTTCCCAGATGTTTGAAAATTCACTGACAAAATGAAAGAGGGGAAAAAGAAAAAAATAAAAACTGATGTTATTTTAAAAGAAACTGCAAGCAATTATGTGAGATTGATTGGCGATGCCGACCGGAAGGCGAGGATCATGTTGCTGGTAAATTCTCTTTTTCTCACTCTCAGTGTCACCCTGGTCAGTAAAATTATTACCAATATTCCATACAGCTGGCTTTTCGCATCTATCCTCATGTCTTCAAATGTTATCTCTCTTTTCTTTTCTATTCAATCGATAAAGCCGGAGTTTACCCTTGGCAAAAATGATGAAACAGAGAATAATATTCTTCATTATAAAAAATGTAATGATCTTACTCTGGAGGAATACAGGTCACAGATAAACTCAACCCTGATAGATGACACACAAAAAATGGATGCTTTTATTAAAGAATTATATTTCTATGGCAGGCTGCTTAACATGAAGTATAAACTTCTTAAAATAGCTTACTACTTTTTCTTATGGGGTATTATACTAACTATTCTTATCTATATTATCATTTTAATTATGTCTAACCGGCAAACTGAAATATATTCATGAAAACCGGGAAGAGCAGAATAAAATAAGTTATGAGCCAGGCTGCACTGACATTTATCCCGCCTATGCGGGACTAACGGCAACGATGTACTAAAGAGCGGCCGTAATATTTTTTACAACCAGGTTAAATCCATCCAAAGAAGTCAGGCTGGTCATTTTATTCACCTTCATGACAAATATTTTGTTGCCTTTTCGCACATACACAAATAAAGGGTCGTTTCCAAACCAGGCTTCATCTCCAAGATCGTGAAGCTCTTTGAACCCGGGACCATTTTCATTCGTTCTTTTATAGTAGGAATAGACTGTTGCGGCAGATGAAACCAGGGGATACTGCTCAACTAAAAAGTAAACAATACCTGTCTTTCCTGTTTTTTTGTCTTTAGCATTTGCTTCATATGCACACCTGTATGTCGAAGCCTCTCTTTTGATCGGTGCTACGCTATCATTCACACTATATTTCGAAGCAACTCCTGGAATTGTCGACCCGCTGTCAGTTAGATGAGCCGGTTCACCCAATATTTTTTCTGCGTCGGACAACGTGAATAAATTTCTTATATCAGTTGTGCTTAGTGGATGATCGACTTCAGCTCTTGCAGCGGTAACTATTGATTGCTCAACCTTGTCGTCACCAGGTTTTGCAGATGGTTGTGAACAGGAGCTGGCGAACCATAAAGCCAACGAAGCTGGTACAAAAAAAAGTTTGATCTGTCTCATAGAAATAAATTTATCAAACGTAAAGAACTCTAAAAAGCGGGAATAAACAATTACATCTAACGATATAATTTCTTGACAAAAATACGTTATGTTGTTTTTCGCCTGTCGCTAAGGCCAAAGCGGCGAAGGTTCTCCGCTTAGAAAAAGTTATTTTCACCATCTTAATTTTAATACATGCGATCGATCTGTTTTATTTTCATTATAGGCTCATTTATTTTTTTCCCAACACTTAAGCCAGAACAAACCAAACTCCTGGCAGACATAAACAAAACAGGTATAAAAACAGGAGCAGAGCAAACAGAGAAATATCTTTCGTTGCTTAAAGGAAAAAGAGTTGCCATCATGGCCAACCCAACAAGTGTCATCGGTAAAACGCATCTTGTTGACAGCCTTAAAACTCTCGGAGTAAATATTGTAAAAATATTTGGCCATGAACATGGTTTTCGCGGCAATGCCAGCGCAGGAGTAAAGCTGGCTGATGAAATAGACCAAGGCACAGGAATTCAAGTGGTATCGTTGTATGGGGCAAAAAACAAACCCACTAAAGAAGATCTTGCCGATGTAGATGTATTGATCTACGACATGCAGGATGTTGGTTGCAGATTTTATACCCAAATAAACGCACTGTCCCGGTTAATGGAAGCATGTTATGAGAATGGAAAAGAAATGCTGATACTCGACCGGCCAAATCCGAATGGGTACTTAATAGATGGATCAATCCTTGACATGAAATACAAATCCGGCATTGGCATGTTCCCGATCCCAATATCGCATGGCTTAACGGTTGGCGAATTTGCACAAATGGCAAATGGTGAAGGTTGGTTGAAGGATAAAGTAAAATGTAAGATCAAAATAATTCCTGTGGCGAACTATAATCATGACATGCGATATACATTGCCTGTAAAACCCTCACCTAATCTGAACACACAACAAGCCATCTTACTGTATCCGTCAACATGTATGTTTGAAGGAGTATATGTTAATCATGGCCGCGGTACTTTATTTCCATTCACTGTTATTGGCAGTCCTGAATTAAAAGGCAAATACAAGTTCTCCTATACTCCTACCGGTATAAAAGGAATGGCCGAAACACCTTTGTTCATGGACGAAGTTTGTTATGGATTAGATCTTCGCAACTATGATACTGAGCAGTTGAGAAAAAGCAAAAAGATCAACCTGCAATGGATCATGGAATTGTATAAAGCACATCCGTATAAAGAAAAATTCTTTGATTCTAAATTGAGTAAAGAAATGGGAACGATCGAAAAGCTGATTGGTTCAGGTTTATTCCGTCAACAGATCATAGACGGTAAAACAGAAAAGGAAATTCGGGCAAGTTGGGAACCAGGATTGAGTGAATATAAAAAAATGAGGAAAAAGTACCTGTTGTATCCTTAATCGTATTCAAGGATCTTATATTCTTTTTTGATTTGAAGAAAGGAACACTACCGACAACTGCGAATCAATTCTTAAATTTCGCAAAATCAATTGAAGCAAAAATTATCCAGCCACAATTCCTGGCCGCCAATCATCATCCCTCCGATATCGGAATTATATTTGAGGATGATCATTCCTTTCTCTCCAACTCTTACTCCCAGCGGATTATTAAGGACAATTACATTTTTTTTCCTGATAGTAACGCCATTAATGATAAAGCTTGCAGGCATTGCAGATATATTACCAACGTAAAGGTTTGCACTGCCGTGAGCACCTAAATTAATAGTACCTCCCATGTCTAAATATTCAAATTCGACATAATGGGTATTTTGTTTCAGATCAAAATCGAGCACAGTATTGCTCATGCGAATTATTTGGTTTGTTCCAAATGGAAAGGGGGCGGCATTCAGAATATCACTGTGACCAAAGCCCTGCGATCCTGATGAAAAAGTTATTTTAGTAAGGACCGCAGCAAGTCCATTCCCACTATTATATATTGAGGAAGGGCTTGAATAAATTGTACCCAACGCAAAAAGAGGAGTTTCAAAACGCAATTCCCCATTGTTACAAGTAGTTGGTTTAGGAAAGCAACCGGTCACCAATACAGAGATCGAGAATAGCAATATCCTGGTTAATTTTTTTATTGTTTTAAGTTTAGCGATTAAGTTCTTCTGATCCATTTTTCTTACAATTATTTTGTTCCCGATGGTGATAGCTCTGTTAGAGAGGGTTTTGTTTTGGTTAACTGAATTTAACCTATTTAATCTACAAGTTTTAAAATATTATAATTCGCATCCGTATTTGTTTGCAAGCTCCTTTGTAGCTGATGCTTAGTTACAACTTGTCTCGACTTGTCGGGAAACTTAGCATAACAACCCCACAATTTTATTATTCTTTATTGATTTGAAGAACGGAACACTACCGACAACGGCGATGCTGAGCCATTAATCTTTCAAATGATATTCTTTTTTGACCAGCTCAATAATTTCTTGAGCCATCTGTTTGGCTTTGGGATACAAAATAGTCAGTAAGCGACTCCGGTTTGGTCTTGAACCAAGAAGTGAGTTTCCCAAACTATTGATCAGGGCAGGGTCACTATTTTGTAAAGGTGGGTGCAGGTTTTTAAGTGAGTCAATTATAGCTGATTTTTTTTGAGCAAGAAAATCTTCAGTACTGAATTGGGTATATAGCAGCAGGTATTCGGGTATAAATATCTGGTCGCTATAGGTGGATGCTCTATCCCTGCGGTTGCTGATCATTTGTTGTAGTGAAGACAGGGTGCTGGCAAGTGTATTATATGTATTGAGTTTGTTCACCAATTCTGCATTGGTAAAATACCGGAGGCTACCTGAATTGATCAATTGATTAATGGTAGCTTTATTCCAATCGGTGATATAAAGAGCCGAGGCCATGCGGTAGTGGTAATAAAACTGTCCACTGTTGGATTGTATATTGACTTTGGCTATAAAATGAACAAGGCTGTCTACCATCAATGCAGTTAAACTATCATGACGTATGGACTGGTCCAGTTCGGTCACATCTTTTTTCATATCAGTCAAAAGAATTATGGCATATTCTTTTGCCCGTCTTTTTTCTACTACATGTTCCCGTGTGTTCTCCGCCACAAATCCCAGGAACACCGCCAGGAATAACATTAAAAACTCCAACAAATAGGCTGTCCATTTTTTTGTATGCGAGGCATGATGCGAGTGATGTACTTCCATTTTTCAGTTGCTAATCAATGAAAGTACAATATTTTTTTATGGACCACAGTTGTTGACGCTGACTTCAATGGGTGTCTCGTCCTAAAATAAATTTACTCGCTAATGGGCACGACCCCAGCGGGCGGAAGCAAAACGACTCAAGATTTTTTATACTCTTTATTGATTTGAAGAAAGGAACACCACCAACAACTGCGATTAAACTTCAGTACTACTGTTTACTAAGCCAAACAATTCTTATCAACTGCATCAATGATGGTTATGATCATTGCAAAAAACACGACAAACCTTATCACACAATCTTTTCAAGCATTAATTGTAATTTACACTCAAATCCTTATCATGATCACTTCAGTTCGTACTTTGTTGATGATAGTGTTCCTATCTGTCTACACGGCCGGTTGCACAAAAAAGAGCAATAATGGCCCCGTTCTTCCGCAAACTTTTGAATGGAGCATTGACAATGGAACAACCGAATCTGCAGAAACGATTTCATTCATCCATGTTAATGGTTACAATTACATTAATGCAACAAAGAGCACCACAAATATTTTTTTGGCTACAAATTCCACTGCCATAGGAATCTATTCGCTGGGAGCTACAACTGCAGATATGGGACTGAACATCGCGGGAAAACAATGGGTTAATTTTGGTTGCGACATAACTATTTCTTCAAATTCCAATTCCACATTAAAAGGAGCTTTTAATGGAACCTTTGGACTTGTCAATGTGGATACGGTTAACATCACCGGAACTTTTGAGGACGTTGTCTATTATTAAACTGGCAACTACCCATCAATTCGAAAATTAGATTTTATTACAAACCATAACGACTTCCGATACTGACAAGTCTACATTGAAATAGCTAGGACTTCACCCTTGTCAATTTCATTTCCCCAAATTCATTTTTGATCAGGATTTCATTCTCATTAAGGATCTCACCAGTGCTGTTGATGGTTGTGCCGTTGAAGGTGATCGAATAAGAGATTTTGTTACTATCAATTTTGCCATTATCCAATTGAACTTCGCCAAACTGAGCTTTCAACTTGCCAGTAAGCGTTTTGCCATCCACCTTAAATGTGTAATTAACTTCAAACGTACCATTGGGCGTTTCCCTTGTACCTTTCCAGTTTCCATCAATATTTGTTTGAGCAAAAATGGTTAAACTTCCTCCGAGGAATAATAAAATCAATAAGTATTTCATAAAAGTGTTTTTAGTTGTGACCAAATTTATGAAATGAGTTTGAAAATTGTTCGGCTAATTCCTTTCTTAAAAAAATAGGTGCCGTAGAAGATATTAAAGATAAATCGTACCGGTTATGTAAATAGCAGGTTCCGCCAGCATTTTGTTTTAATGATTACTGTATAGTTTCTGTAAACCCGATCGTTAGCCTTAGTCCCAATAACTATCGGGAGTAATTAAGGCCAAACGAATTCATTGGCGGTTCCTTCGGAACCGATGCTTAGTTACAACTTGTCCCGACGTATCGGGAAACTAAGCATACCTGTCCCGATTCTTCGGGAACGACTCAAGATTTTTTATATTCTTTATTGGTTTGAAAAAAGGAACACTAACGACAAACAGCTTGGATATGTTTTATTGTTGATGTGGCAGAACAAAAAGAATGGCATTGCAACAAAGCACCGTCTCCTCTCCAAATGGAGAGGAGTCCCGATAGCTATCGGGAGAGAGGTGAGGTCTTACCTCCTAAGCATAACGACTCAAGATTTTTTTTCTTTATTAATTTGAAGAAAGGAACACTAACGACAAGGGATCGTGGACATTTTTTTTATTGCAGATTATTTGCAAGACCCCGCAGTGACTGAATTTACTTAACCGTTGCTGAGGAATCAGTTTTAGTCACGCCGTATTATTTATTTCCTATCGCTTCAAGGAATTCGATCTTCTTTCTTTTAGATACATCGAGCACAATACCATTGCGCATCATAACTTGTCCGCCTTCACCCCTGATATATTTTTCTATAAAATCCCTGTTAATGATCGTTGAATGATGAATGCGCAAAAAAGTTTCAGCAGGAAGTATCTGCTCAAAATCTTTTAATGTTCGTGTCACCAAAAATTTTTGTTGATTCACCAGGTAAACGTTGGTGTAATTATTACTTGCCTCGAGATAGATGATGTTTTCCAGGTCTATAAATTGCAATCCATCACTGGTTGGTATTGTTATACGTCGTGGTCTTTTTTTATCCAGGTATTCCAGTAACAATTCCAACTGCAAACCCCTGTCTTTCCGTGAATGATTTATCGCGGCTTTAGCCACTGCGTTTTTTAGATCTTCAATCTCGACAGGCTTTACAAGGTAGTCCAATGCGCTGTAGCGGATCGCTTTTATTGCATAATGATCGTAGGCCGTAACAAATACTAACTCAAAATCTTTATATGAAAGTTGCTGCAGCATTACAAAACCATTCATAACAGGCATTTCAATATCGAGAAATACAATATCCGGTCTCAGGCTATCAATAGCCTGTATGCCTTCAGCGGCATTGGAACAACGTGCTATAATTTCAACCTGCGGACAATGCTTATTCAATTTCTCAGTTAGTGAACTCAGGTTACTTTCATCATCATCTATCATTACTGCTTTTAGCATATTATAATTTTTACATATCAAAACTATTTATACGAATGATCGCTTTTGTCCCTGTTGCTATCCCGTCATGCTCAATATCTGTTATCTCAACATCACCGTTCACTTCGTTCTTATTATGCAGGTGAATTCGTTCTTTTGTGATCGCAATTCCATATGATCGCTGATCAGGTCGATTCATCTGCTTGATAACAGCAGCTTTCTTCCGGCCAATACCATTATCAATAATTGAGTAAATGATATGTTCATCTTTCAACTGAGCCTGTACTTGTAATTGCCGGTTATTCTCTTCTTTGTTTAAAAGGCCATGATGGATCGCATTTTCAACAAAAGGCTGCACGATAAGAGGAGGAACCTTATAATCTCCATACAGTAATTCGTTATCTGCGGTTAATTCATAATTGAATTTATTATTGCACCTGAATTGCTCCATTTCAAGATACAAACGAATCGTTTCAAAATCATGCTGAAATGTAACCCTGTTATTCTTTGAACTTTCTAAGACAGACCGGATAAGCTTAGCAAAACGGGCCAGGTAAGCAGTGGCCTTGTCGGGCTGATTGGTCTGGATCAGGTTATCGATAGCGCTTAAACAATTGAAAATAAAATGAGGATTCATTTGTGCCCGTAGTGCCTGCATCTCGAGTTCCATCGCTTTTTGCTGTAAGCCGGATTGCACCTGCTGATTCTGTAACTGATCATTTTTTCTTTTCAGGTTTATATTCCTGATAATGAGAATTGAGATCGACACGAGTATCGTGATGCTTATGATCAAAAAAAACTGGGATACAGATTTCTTTTGCAGTTCTTTTTTATTTAATGCAAGCTGTTGTTCATTTATTTCTTTATCCTTAGTAAGCAATCGTATTTTGTTTTCTGCTTCGGAAGCAGCGAGATATAAAGCGGTACGTCCCGCAAATTGAACGGTTTCCATAGAATCTTTTATAGCCGTATACTTTACAAAATAAAAATAGGCACTGTCGTTTTGATGAAGATTCTTAAAAACAGAAGCCAATACTTCATTGCCTTCATTCATCGCTTGTTTATTATTTGTTTTGGTAGCCATTGCCATTAATTCCCTGCCGAAATGCAGCGCTTTTTTATGATCTCCTTTACCATCATATACTTTGGCCAGGGTGATCAATGTTTGCAAAAAAGTGATCACATCTCTATTTTTGCGCTGCTGATCAACAATAGGCAACAGTTCCTTCAGTATCTCATCGTATTCTTTTTTTTCCAGTTGAATGGCAATAGAAAAGGCCCAGGCATTTCCTTTCATGTTTTTCCTGATCACGGTGTCTGATGTTACAGAATCAATGTTTTCTCTTTGCTTTCTTTGATAGTAAATAGCGGAATCATATTTTTTTAATTCCAGGTAAGAGTAAGCCATATCATCCATATGAGCCCAAAGCATGTTAAAAGGAATGGCGTAGCGGTAGCTTTCATGATAATAACTCAATGCTTTTTGATAATCTCCCGCTCTGTTAAATGAACGACCAATAAAAGCCAGCGACATTGAGATCAGCGACGAGTCATTTATTTCCATTCCTATTTCCTTTGCTTCTACAAGGTTTCCAAATGCCTTCCAGTACTCCCCGGTTTTTGAATAGATAAACCCCTGGACCTGTTTAGCCCATCCCAGACTGAATTTATCATTTGCATCGAGGGCAATTTGTTTGGCGGTCGCTGCTGCTTCATGTGCCTTCTGCTTGTCCCCTTTTAATATCTGTCCCAGGGCCATATTGTACCAGGCCATTGAAAGACTTCTTTTATCATTTTCATTTTGCAAAAGATCAATTGCCTGTTGACAATATTTTACCATCCTGTCGGGATGCCTGAACAGCCTACCTTCTATATTAGCCTGGATGATCAGTGATCCGGCGCTGCCGCTTTTATAATTAATAGCTGAAGCCTTTTGGTAAGCGAGTCCTGCATACTTCAATGCAGAGTCAGAATGTATCCAGTAATAATAAAATTGCCATCCGAGCTGATTCAGGCAGTCCACCTGTGTTTTGCCGGTGGCAATGGCAACCTGTTTTTTTAAACTATCAATCTTAAAGGTTTGCCCTGCTACTTTAAAAGCCAAACAAGAAAAAAGGATATAAATTCCAATACGCATACAATAATTTTGAAAGGCAGCAGGCTGAAGATCTTATCAGGATAGATCTGATAAAACTTATCATCCGGAAGTATAGATCAACCGGATGATAAGTTACACTATTATAATTATATTCATTAATAACTAATAGTTCCGACATATGTGATGATGCCTGTTGGCAAAGCCGGATTGGCAATAGTATTACCGGTAAAAGTTCCCGTAGCATCACTGAATCTTCCTGTTCCTCCTGTAATAGTATGGTTCACCACTACTGTTGATGTACCATTAGGGCCAGGTGTTGATGTGCCGGTAAACGAGGTATAAAATTCATCGCCATTATCTGCAACAAAAGTGGTAGTGCCTGCAGCCAGGAAAGGTGGAGGTGGTGTGATATAAACAGTATTGTTTGCAACAAAAGAACTTTCTCCTAAATGCGTTGCATGCCCGATGCCGGATATTCTTTGACGCAATTGCGGCGGTCCGCTAAGTACCTGTACTGTTGTTGTGTATTCTCCTTTAAAAGGTACCGCCTTGCCGGCCTTTGCATTTGACGAAGTCGTACGGAGCTCAGTAGAAACATCCTGTTTAAATGATGATTCTTTTTGACATGATACCAAAACAGCAGACACAAGTATGCCAGAAAATAAGAATAGTTGTTTTTTCATTTTTATTTTTTTTAAATGATGAAAGTTTTGCTCTTCTAAAGAATGGATGATGGTCTTTAACTTGCCATCATTCTGTTTTGAAAGTATGACAGATCGAAAGAGTTATCAAGCGCCACTGAGTAAGTGGGCGTATTTTTTAATAAGTGGGAGAAATTAGTACTGTTATCTCGTCCTAAAATAAAATTACCCGCTTATGCCAGACCCCGGGTGGACGGAAGCTTCGCCGTCCGGCCAGGTGGGCATACCGACTCAAGATTTTTTTATATTCTATATTAATTTGAAGAATGGAACACTACCGACAACGGCGAAAAAACTATTCAACTAAAGTTTTACGTAAATTCGAATAAAGAAAAAACCTACTACCCCGCTTCCTACCCCTACCAAACAAATATTTTATTTTATCACATTAAAATTTTAGTAATGAAAAGGAATCCATTTTTCCGGGTATTTTTTTTACCGGTAATGCTGATGGCACTTTTCACATCATGTAAAAAAGAGATCAGGAATGAAACTGCCGAAGAGAATTTATTATCCATTTCGGAGAAGTCCGGGGCATCCGGAGATGCATTAGAAAGAAATGCCGAAGATGAGCTACTGCAATCCGTTCGGCGTGCTACTGCGAAGTTCCATTCTACCACTCTGGCAATAGAGGCGGGGTACGTGCCGGACGATCATTGTGTTTCCGCACCGGGCCTTGGTGGAATGGGCTACCACTGGGTTAATCCGTCCCTGGTTGATCCAGTCTTTGATCCGCTAAAACCAGAAGTGATGCTTTATGCAACTGGCCCAGGAGGCAACCTGCGGCTTGTAGCAGTGGAATATATTGTTGTAAATGTCGGACAAGCTGCCCCTATGTTCGGTGATCAGCCATTCAACGTTGGTGGCACACCACTTCCAATACCTCACTGGAGCTTGCATGTTTGGTTATACGAAAACAATCCATCTGGATTGTTCGCACCGTTCAATCCCAACATTAGTTGTCCGTAGAGAACAAAGAAGTTCTCATACTACTATGTTTTATATCCGAGGGTGCATAATTGCACGAACCTTCACTGATTGGCGGGCAATAGTTTGATTTTATTCAAACTGTTGCCCGCCCTGGTTTTATACATGATGTATTCAGGAATTGTAAACTGTTATTGCCAGCCCCGGAAGGCGAAAATTAAATGATGCCGTGATGCCCGCCATCGTTCAGACGATGCCTTCACGCATCACTTGTTTCGTTATTCGGTTGCGTGGAGGCATTGCGATAGCAATGCGGGCAACCGGTCATCTTCACCTTTACAGACACGAACTACGACGGAGCACTGATACCAACCGTGCTGAGTAATTATGGCATCCCTTATGCATATAAATTCACATTAAAATTTCCTACACAAAACTGAGCTAACATGAAAAAGTATATTACTGTCAGCTGTTTAATGATCATCTGTTCTTTATTTACCGATTGTGCAAGAAATCCGGTAACCGGACGTAAACAGGTTGTACTCATGTCAGAAGAACAAGAGATAGCAATGGGAAAAGAGGCCGATCCACAGATCATCGCACAGTTTGGGCTATATGAGGATACTGCCATTCAAAACATTCTTACTTCAAAAGGAAAACAAATGGCTGTAATATCTTATCGTCCCAAGCTTGATCATTCATTCAGAGTTCTGAATTCAGAAGTGATCAATGCTTTTGCAACACCCGGAGGATATGTATATTTCACACGTGGCATTATGGCTTACTTCAATAGTGAAGCAGATTTCGCCGGTGTATTGGGACATGAGATCGGACATATCTCTTACCGGCACTCTGTTGCTCAGCAACGGAACGCCATTCTTGCACAGTTGGGTATTATTGCAGGTATTATCATAAGTCCGGATCTTGCCCGGTTTGCTGACGTGGCATCAAGCGGTCTTCAGTTATTATTGCTGAAGTATAGCCGGGATGCTGAACGGGAAGCAGATCAACTGGGTGTGGAATATTCTTCCAGGATAGGTTATGATGCGAAGCAGATGGCATTATTCTT
>Ga0070698_100002438_pt1 | contig 20505 bp, 20 predicted proteins | sample KBSK1502metaG_FD_65477 | JGI IMG/M metagenome (GOLD analysis project Ga0070698, IMG submission 65477) | Corn, switchgrass and miscanthus rhizosphere microbial communities from Kellogg Biological Station, Michigan, USA - KBS K1-50-2 metaG | ecosystem: Host-associated > Plants > Roots >...
GGGCCTGCGTAGGTGTCTTGCTAACCGGCGCCACGGATTTGCGCTTGTCGTAGGCGCTCTTCACCCGGCGCACGTAGGATTGCGTTTCCGCGTACGGAGGAATCCGTCCATACTGCTGGACGCGTTCCGGGCCGGCGTTATAGGCGGCCAGAGTCAAGGCCAGATCACTTTTGTAGCGCTGCAGCAGATCGCGCAAATAGCGGGTGCCCGCGTCGATATTCTCGCTCGGGTCGAAGATGTTTTTCACCCCCAGGCGGGCGGCAGTTTTCGGAAGAAGCTGCATCAAGCCTCGGGCATTGCGCCGCGAGATGGCTTTGGGATCGAAGTTCGATTCCGCGGCAATCACGCTTTCAATCAGATCGGCATCGACGCTGTAGCGTGAGGCGGCGGCCTGAATCAGGTCCGCGAAGGGCGCGGTACTGACCGGGATGGGGCGAACGCTGGAGAAAACCTCTTGCGGCTCGATCGCTAGGACTTCTTCGGCGAGCACTTCAACGAAGCCGCCGTCCATCTGCAGGCGATACTTGGCGCCGATAAGCTGATAGCCCGTGACACTCAAGCGCTGGCCGCTGCGCAGAACGATGTATTCGGCGCGAAGACCCGCTGGAGCGAGGAGCAAGAGCGGGAGAAACACGGCGCACCGCGTCAACGCCAAGGAATACCCCGTCAGGCCCAAGGAGCACCGCATCAGGCCCAACGAGTACCGCGTGAGGGACCCGGCGTGCTGCGTCAACCCCACAGCGTGCTGCATCAGGCGCCCGGCGTAACTCGTCAGGCGCATGAGCCAGCCCCGCGCAGCGCGAATTGTTCGATGGCTGAAGCCACGCCGTCTTCGTCGTTTGTTCCAGTTTGATGCCAGCCGAAATTCTTGAGCTCCGGGACACAGTTGCCCATCACGACAGGTATACCCGCGAAGGACAGCATTTCAACATCGTTGTGATTGTCGCCGACAGCCATGACCTGCTCGCGAGAAAGCCCACGCAAAGCGGCCCATTCGGCCAGGGAATCGCCTTTGGAGCAGGCCGGATGGAGCACATCGATCATGGCGAAGTCCCTGCTGGGATAGACGGTCAGCGCCATGTAGAAATCTTCTGCACGACCGGCAGCGCGCAAGGCGGCTTCCGCTTCGCGCATCGGAGCCACCTGCCCGGCGAACATCACCTGGATGGGATCTTCGGTGAGACAGCTCTCCAGCGGATTGGCCAAGCCGAACGATTCCCGATAACGCAAGTAGTAGGCGCGGCGGTTGGGATCGGTGAAGTCGAACGATTCGACCATGACTTGGTTCTCGCGCGGGCGATCGAAGATGATCGCCGCAGCCGAGCGCCAAGATTCGGCGAGCTGCAGCACGTTTGCGGCGGTGCGGCGTGGAAGGAGATGACGCAGATGCGTCTGGCCCGCCTGGGTACGAATGATCGCGCCGTTGCTGACGATCATGGTGAGGGGCGCATCAATCTGACGCGCTATGGGCATGGCGAAATCGTAGCGGCGGCCGGTGACCAGGGCGACCTCGATGCCACGGCGGGTAGCTTCGGCAATCGCAGAGCGATTCGCTTCCGACAGTTCCCATTGGCTGTCGAGGAGCGTGCCGTCGATGTCCAGCGCGATGAGACGCACGGCCATGGCCCCTATTGTAGCGTGAAATGAGATGCGACCGCGGCGCGGCCAGCGGTCTGAGAGGCGAAAGAAATAGCGGAAGGTCCGAATGCACGTGGCCAAGTACGAAGAGAGATTCCTCCCTGCGCAGGCCGACCGTTCGTTAGGAAACGAATGGGGGAAAAGTCGGTCTGCTCCGCTCGGAATGACCGGTGTGAGGGGTGGTGCACAAAGGGGACACCTGCACGTGGGCGACTAGGTAGAGAGATACCTCAGGCCCAAAGGCCTGAGCTACAGCAGGCGAAAGAAATAGCCCAAAAAGGCGTGTGCTAGACTTTGTGATTCATGATCAAAGCAAACAATGTAGTAGAGCTCGAATGCTCGGTGTGTGGGAAAAAGTACGACGCGGCGGTCGAACAGCATTTGTGCACTTGCGGCAGGCCGTTGTTTGCGCGTTATGACCTAAAGCGAGCGAGCGCAACGCTAACGCTGGCGAATCTGATAAATCGCCCGCGAACGCTGTGGCGATACGCCGAGGTGTTGCCTAACGGCACGGCGGTAACGTTAGGCGAAGGCCTGACGCCGCTGGTGCACGCGGCAAGGCTGGGCGCAAGAACGGGGCTGTCGCGCTTGTACGTGAAAGATGAAGGGCTGAATCCCACAGGATCGTTCAAGGCCCGCGGAATGACCGCCGCCGTGTCGCAGGCGAAGCAACTGGGAGCCAAGACTTTGGCGGCGCCGACAGCGGGGAACGCGGGAGGCGCGCTGGCAGCATATGCAGCAGCAGCAGGACTCGGTGCGGTGATCGTGATGCCCGCCGATACGCCAACGGCGAATGTGATGGAATGCCGTGCCTTTGGCGCGAATGTCGTCCTGCTGCAGGGCCTGATCTCCGACTGCGGGAAATATGTTGCAGAACGCAAGGATCGCGAAGGCTGGTACGACGTATCGACGCTGAAGGAGCCTTATCGCGTAGAAGGAAAGAAGACCATGGGGTATGAGCTCTGGGAGCAATTTGGCGGGAGACTTCCGGATGTGATTCTGTATCCCACCGGCGGAGGAGTAGGCCTGATCGGCATGTGCAAGGCGTTTGATGAGATGCAAAAGATGGGCTGGATCGGGAGCGAGCGGCCGCGCATGGTCGCTGTGCAGGCCGAAGGATGCGCGCCGATTGCGAAAGCTTGGAAGGAGGAGCGCGCGACGGCGGAATTCTTTCCGAATGCGGAGACCCTGGCATCCGGGCTTCGCGTGCCTGGGCCTTTGGGCGATGTGCTCATTTTGCGGATGCTGCGACAGACGCGAGGGACGGCGCTGACCGTCACCGACGAGGAGATGATGCAGGCGGGAAGGGAATTGGCCTCGCTGGAAGGAATCTTTGCCGCCCCGGAGGGAGCGGCGACAGTCTCGGCTGCGCGCAAGCTTGCTGAATCCAGGTGGATCAAGAGCGAAGAAAGCGTGGTGCTGTTCAACACCGGCACCGGATATAAATACGCGGAGGCCTGGCAGCAGGCTCTCCGCGATTAGGCCGCATCGGGTTGCGCAAAGAGTCTTATTCGGGCCTTTAGCGTATTGGTTGGTGTGCCGACATAGAATTTGTTCGACTCTCTGCGGCACACAGCCAGGAGTGGCTGTGCTACTAGAACTTCTCTGCAAGCGGTTATGAACACACGGAGACGTTATTACGACGATTGTTTCGAGCGCGAGTTCGACGCGATAGTGCTGAGTTGCGAATCCGGGTTGCTTGACGGGAAGCCCGCCTGGGAAGTGGTGCTCGATGGTACGGCGTTCTATCCCGCGTCGGGAGGTCAACCGCATGACCTAGGCAAGCTGGGCGAGGGCTTTGTTCTGCAGGTTCGGGATGAAGAAGAGGAGATCGTGCACTTTGTCGATCGTCCGCTGGAACCCGGTGCGATCCGTGGGTGTATCGATTGGCCGCGGCGGTTCGATCACATGCAGCAGCACACCGGCCAGCATCTGCTCTCGGCGATGTTTCAAGAACGATTTGGGCGTCCGACGGTTTCCTTTCATCTGGGCGCCGACGTTTGCACCATAGATCTTCGCGATGCGGAACCTACGGAGGACATCCTGGAAGGAGCAGAGCGAGCCGCGAACCGAATCATTTATGAAGACCGGTCAGTCACGGTGCGCTACGGAACGGCCGCCCAGCTTGCCGAACTGGGCATACGCAAGGCGGTCGAACGAGAGGGCATTCTCCGCGCGATCGAGATCGAAGGCGCGGACTTGCAGCCCTGCGGCGGCACGCACGTCGCGCGTACGGGACAGATCGGGATGATCTTGGTGCGGCGCTGCACCAAGATTCGACAAGACTGGCGCGTGGAGTTTGTCTGCGGGCAGCGCGCCGAACGCGCGGCGCGACATGATTTTGCGCTGACACGGCGCGTGGCGGAAATTCTAGGTTGCGCAATCACGGAAGTGGCAGACGCCACGGAACGCGCGATTGCGGAGCGCGACACGCATTTCAAAAATGCTCGTGCCGCGTTGCAGCGATTGGCGGAGGCGGACGCTACGCTCGCACTGCAATCGTCGATGCCCGGATCGAACGGAACCCGGCTGATTGCACGAGTCTTTGAGGAAGAGGCTCAGATGGAGTATTTGACGCATTTTGCGACGCAACTCGCGAAATCGGAAAAAACGATTGGGTTGCTAGCGGATGCGGCAGAAGGGCATTTGCTGTTCGCGCAGCATCCGTCTGCTGGGAAAGACATGAATGCGATGCTGAAGCAAGTGCTGCAAGAATTCGGAGGCAAGGGCGGGGGCACGCGGGATTTTGCGCGGGGGCGGTTGAGCGAACCTGGGCGTTGCGCAGCGGCGGTGGCGCGCGCAAAAGAATTGCTGTTGAGTTGAGAGAATGGCCTCACGGAGAGGTGAATGGCTAATCGAATGAGCCGGCGAGATGCTTTGCGGCTGGGAACAAATGCGGCGGTGTCGGCTGCGGTGACTCCTCTATGGGCAGCCGAGGAAGCAAGAGGACCGGAAGCGGTCGAGGCTTCCGCCAGAAGCGAGTCGCTAACGGGCGGTTCCTCTTCGGACGTTGTTTGCTTCATGAGGGCCGTGGAGCTGCGCGATCTGATCCGCCAGAAAAAGATTTCCGCGCGCGAAGTAATGCAGGCGCATCTGAAGCAGATCGCGCGCGTCAATTCGAAGGTGAATGCGGTCGTAACTCTGTTGCCGGAAGAGCAATTGATGGCACAAGCTCTGGCGGCGGACGAGGCGCTGGCAAAGAACCAGTGGCTCGGGCCACTTCATGGCATGCCCATTGGCGTCAAGGACCTCCACGAGACGAAGGGAATTCGCACGACGTATGGCTCGCCGCTGCACAAAAATGATGTGCCGGATTTCGACTGCCTGGTGGTGGAACGCGAGAAGCGCGCGGGAGGAATTGTAATCGGAAAAACGAACGTGCCGGAATTTGGCTTGGGGTCGCAAACGTTCAATCCCGTATTTGGCCCGACGCACAATCCGTACGATGTGAGCAAGACGTGCGGCGGAAGCACCGGAGGGGGCTCGGTAGCAGTGGCGTGCGGGATGATCCCGCTGGCCGACGGCAGCGATATGGGCGGATCGCTGCGAAATCCGCCGAACTTTTGCAATATCGTGGGCATCCGCCCGTCGGCGGGGCGCGTGCCGAATGCTCCTTCGCGTTTGGGCTGGCAGACTTTGTCGGTGGCAGGCCCAGTGGCGCGAAATGTGACGGACTGCGCATTTTTTATGAGCGTGCTTTCCGGCTTTGACCGGCGTTCGCCGATCGCCATCGATCAGCCGGGCAGCCAGTTTTCGCTACCGCTCGGAGTCCGGAGCTTCAAAGGGGTGCGTGTGGCGATGTTCCGCGATTTGGGGCTGCCCTGGGATCCGGAGGTGAAGGCGGCTGTGCGCGCGCAGGGGAAAGTGTTCGAGTCGCTGGGCTGCGTTGTGGAAGAAGCGGAACCGGACTTGAGCGGTGCGAACGAGTGCTTCGTGGCGTGGAGGCACTGGTCCGTGGAGCTTGGATTCGGCGATTTGCTGGCTGCGCATGGAGATCAGTTGAATGAATATGTTCATTGGCACGTCGAGGAGGGCCGGAAGTTGACAGGCCCATACCTGGGACGCGTTGAGGTTAAGCGAACGGCGCTATATCAAAGGATGCGCGACTTCATGGAGAAGTATGAGTTTTTCGTCTTGCCGGTCAATCAGGTACTTCCGTTTGACGTGAACACACGCTATCCAACGGAGATTGCCGGCGTGAAGATGGAAAATTACATCGCGTGGATGAAGTCGGCCTATTACATCTCTGCCGTGGGGAATCCCGCGATGTCCGTGCCCTGCGCGTTCTCGGAAAAAGGTTTGCCCATTGGGATGCAGATTGTTGGCCGGCACCACGATGACTGGGGCGCGTTGCAGATGGGCTACGCGTTCGAACAAGCGACGAATGTGGGCAAGCGACGGCCGATGGTTGTGTCTTAGGTTGGTGCGGATTTCACCAGGATGCGGGCTAGAAGAATTTGGCGCGGACGCGATCTGGGATGGCTTGCAGGTCGAGCAACGTAAGAAAATCGATGGTTCTGAAGTCGCGATCGATGGCTGGGGGGCCACACAGGCGGGCTGAGAGATCGAGGTAGGCACGGAACAGCCGAGGAGGACGCGGCGGTACAACGTTGCCATTGCTGGAATCGCAGCGACACTCTGGATGCGGCTGGGTCTGCAACGCGGGTTCCACCAGGTGGCGCTCTCGCAAGGCGTGGTAGAGCGCCACGCCCTGGTTTTCATCCTGTGAGGTCAGCGAGCTGCAGCCGATGAGGTAGCGGGCGTTGCACAACTCGGCGTACATCGCGATCCCTTTCCAAAGCAGGAACAGCGCTGTGGTATTGCGATAGTCCTGATGCACGCAGGCGCGGCCCAGCTCCAATACTTCTCCTCGAATGGACTCAAACGGATTTAGATCAAATAGCTGCGCGCTGTAGTAGCCCAAATTGCCCTTGGCGCGATAGCCGGTCTGCATACGGTAGGTGCCGACGAGCTTGCCAGAGGCGAGGTCGCGGACCATCAGGTGATCACAAATGACATCATAGCGGTCGCGGTCCAATCCGGACGGCTCGGAACTGGCCAGGCCCTCGCCCAGCTCGCAGTTGAAAACCTCGTACCGGAGGCGCTGGCATTCCGCTAGGTCATCCATGCTTTGCGCCAGAGAAAGCTGGAAGAGCGGGCTGGAGGCTCGGAGGCTGTCGCAATCCTGCGTCAAGACCGCGGTCGTAGGCATAGGGGCAGTTTCAAAGGGGCATATTACGGAAGTGTTTCACGGATGTGATTTGCGCGTTGCTGCCGCGTAAAGGATATATGGCGGCTAAGGAGCCCTGAAGGCGCGGCTGTCGGCTTGACAAGGCCTGACTCCGAAAACTATATTCCTTGGCGGAAGCTGACTTTGGCGCAAATTCGTCCCTTCATTCGGTGATTCCAGCCTGGAAAGAAACGCGAGTAGGATGAGCGGCGGCACAGAGGGAACAATAGTTCGGGTCTACAACTAAATGCCTTCGGACAGGCGTTCGGGCAAGTGTGTTGGTGGCTAGGTTAAACGCTCAAACGGGAGTGAGACAGGTGAGACTACTATTATGAAACGAGAGCGAGTTGATCGGCGCGAATTCCTGAAGGCGGTGAGCGCGGTGGGTGGCTCGGCTGCGGCGCTTTCGACAATTCCGCAGAGTGCGCTCGGCTTGAGTGTGGACGCGCACGAGCGCGGTGCCCATGGTGTGGAGGACGAGCGGAAAATGGACGAGCCTCAAAACACTCCTCACAAGATCAAGTTTGCAGTGATTGGCATCAATCACTACCACATCTACAGCCAAGTGGACGCGGTGCTGCGAGGGGGCGGTGAGCTGGGCTGTTTTTACGCGAAAGAGCCGGACCTTGCCGCCGGCTTTAGCAAACGCTATCCACAGGGGAAGCTGGCGCACGGCGAAGACGAGATCCTGGAAGATAAATCGATTCAATTGGTGGTGAGCGCGGCGATTCCGGACGAGCGCGCGCCGCTGGGCATTCGCGTGATGGAGCATGGCAAGGACTACATGTCCGATAAGCCCGGCATCACGACACTGGAGCAGCTGGCTGAGGTACGGCGGGTGCAGGCGCGCACGCGGCGGATTTACTCGATCATGTATAGCGAGCGGTTTGAGAATCGCGCAACGGTCAAAGCTGCGGAAATTGTCAAAGCCGGCGGGATTGGGCGCGTAGTGCAGACGATTGGTCTCGGTCCGCACCGTATGAATCCCAAGCAGCGGCCGGAGTGGTTTTTCGATCGGAAGAGATTCGGGGGCATCTTGTGCGACATCGGTTCGCATCAGGCGGACCAATTCCTATTTTTTACCGGCTCGACGCGAGCGGACGTGGTTGCCGCGCAGGTAGGCAATGTCCACAACCAGCAGTATCCCAATTTCGAGGATTTCGGGGACTTGGTGTTGCGAGGCGACGGAGGAGCAGGGTACATCCGGGTAGATTGGTTTACGCCCGACGGGCTGGCCACTTGGGGTGATGGGCGGCTGACTATTCTTGGCACGGACGGCTTTATCGAGGTCCGAAAGAATATTGATATCGCCGGAAGGGCCGGTGGCAGTCATCTTTTTGTGGTGGACCAGAGGGAGACTCGGTACATCGATTGCGCGAACGAGCCGCTGCCGTATGGCGAACAGTTGGTTTCCGACGTCGTGAATCGTACCGAGACGGCGATGCCGCAGGAACATTGTTTTTTGGCGATGGAGTTGGTGCTGAAGGCGCAGAAGCAAGCGCAGCGGTTGACGCTGAAGGGGTGAAGAGTGAAAGAGTGAAAGAGTGAAACGTAAGAATGACAAACGTGAGTCGGTTGCAGTTGCTTTGTTGAATGGGGTTGCAGGAGATGATGCCATGACGGAGAAGATCAAGGACGAAGGATCGCGCCGGGGATTTATTAAGACGATGGGAAAGGGATTGGTTTCTTCGTCGCTGCTGGTATCGGGATTTCCAGCGATCGTGCCTGCGTCGGTGTTCGGGCCGAGCTCGCCTAGCAACCGGATCAATGTCGGCGCGATCGGGACTGGACGAATCTCGCGAGTTCACGATTTGCCGGGCATATGGAAATACGACAACGCGCGGGTCATGGCCGTTTGTGATCTGGACGGCAAAAGGATGCAAGACGCCAAGAATTTCGTGAACGGTTACTACGCCAAGAAAACCGGAAAGTCATATGACGGCGTGGCCGGATATACCGAATACCGCGAGCTTCTCCAGAATCCCGAAGTGGATGCGGTGGTGATTAGCACGCCCGATCATTGGCATGCGCTGGTGGCGATCCATGCAGTGGAAGCGGGGAAGGATGTGTACCTGCAAAAGCCCGCGTCACTTACGATTGCGGAAGGAAGAATCCTGAGCGACACCGTTCATCGCAGCGGCCGCATTTTTCAGATCGGAAGCCAGCAGCGGTCATCGGTGCAGTTCCGATACGCGGCGGAGTTGGTACGCAACGGACGCATCGGGCAATTGAAGACAGTGCAAGTGGGATTGCCGGGCGATCCAGCGGGCGATGACGAGGCGGAGATGCCGGTCCCGAAAAATTTGAATTACGAGATGTGGCTGGGCTCGACGCCGACGGTGTACTACACGGAGAAACGCGTGCACCCGCAGAAAGATTACAGCCGTCCGGGCTGGTTGCGATGCGAACAATTTGGAGCTGGGATGATCACGGGCTGGGGCGCTCATCACGTGGACAGCGCGCACTGGGCCATGGGAACGGAATTTACGGGGCCGATCGAAGTGTCCGGCTGGGCGGAATTCCCGACGAAGGGATTGTGGGACGTGCATGGGCGCTTCCAAACCGAAGGGCTGTATGCGAATCGCGTGAAGATGGTCATCAGCGGCGATTTTCCGAATGGCATTCGGTTTGAGGGAACGGAAGGATGGATCTTCGTTTCCCGTGGCAATGAGTCAGTGACAGCGAGCGACCCGGTGGCGAAATTGAAGGATGCGCAAGCGTTGGCTGCGAGCGATCCGAAGATCATCACGTCGGCGATTGGTCCCGACGAAATACATCTTTATGAAAGCAAGGATCACCACGGGAACTGGCTCGAATGCATCCGCACGCGGCAACAGCCGATCGCTCCGGTGGAGGTCGCGCACCGATCGTGCTCGACCTGCTTGATTCATCACATCGCGATGAAGCTGAAGAGGAAGGTGTATTGGGATCCGGTGAAAGAGCGCTTCAAGAACGACGAGCAAGCCAACTCCATGCTGTCGCGCCCGCAACGCCGGCCGTACACAATCGAAAGCTACAGCGCAAGTGTAAGCGCGCCCTCCACACAAGCGGGAGAGAGGAAATGATCACACGCCGGGATGTGATGGTGGCTTTTATCGCGGCGAGCGTCACGTTTTGCTGTGCTAGGGCTGCAAACGAGCAACCGTCCGTGATGCAGTCTTCCGTTTTCGATTGGAACGCGATTCCTGCCAGGCAGACGAATGTCGGATCGGTGCGGTCTTTCTTCAAAGCTCCAACAGCAACCTTGCGCGAATTGGAGCTGCACGTGACCAGCCTGAACCCCGGCGTGGCGTCGCATCCTCCGCACCAGCACCCGAACGAAGAGCTGGTGATCGTGAAAGAAGGGACGGTCGAAGCTTTGGTGAATGGCGAGTGGAAGCGAGTCGGACCGGGGTCGGTTATTTTCAATGCTTCGAATCAGCTGCATGGGCTGAGGAACGTGGGGTCGACGCCTGCGACCTATCACGTGATCAACTGGAACTCGCAAGTGACAGAGAATAGCTCGCGATAAGTGAATCTGCTGCACGCTGCTGCTGACAGCCACGAAGGGCTGTCCCACCATTTTCCGCAAACGGTCGAATCAATTCCACCTCTCCGCCGCCTTCTGGTTGTTGACAGCATCGTCGGCGGGCTCGTACGTGCCGTCACTTACGAATTCATAGTCGTTCCAGCCGGTGGATTCATGATCGGCGGAAGTGTTGGAGATTTCCATGCGCAGCGCGTCGTACATGACGCCCTGTGTTTTGTCCACATGGAACGTGATCACGTTGTCGCCATCCGGATCCGTCAGCAGGCTTGTAGGGAACTGAAACACGACCCATTGATATGTGCCGGAGAAGCCGCTGCGCACGTCGGCGTCAGCCAGATGGATTCCGGTCCATCTCAGCGGAGCTCCATTCAGCGAAGCGGTTAAATTCGCTTCAGTAGCGGCGAGGCCTATGGAGAGAACCACATACTGGCCTTGCGCCTGCTGAGCCGAATTGGTTGTGAAGTGCACGTCCCAGTCGGGCACCGCAGCAGTGGCGCAGGCTCCGAAAGGTCCGACATACGATGGGCAGATGTAGTTGTATCCATCGGTTGTCTGGTCAGCGGGGTTGTAGATTCCCGCATATAAGCCGGGATGAAAGATGTGCCACTGGTTGTAATTCCAGGCCGTCAAATCGTTCGTAGCTGGAGTGGAGCCGACCGAAGTGGCGTAATAAATCACGGCCCCGCTGTTCGCGGCAAAATCCGCCCAGTAATTCCAGTTACCCCAAAATTCGCGGTCGTCCCGAACGGAATTGCCAAGCTCGCTGGTGTAGCGGTCCGAGTAATTGGGATCAAGATCAATCGGGTTGGTGACGGTTCCGTGCAGGAATTCGTGCGAGGAGCGGTCCGGAACGCCGATGGTCCAAATGGGCTCGGCCGAGCTGAAAGCCTCGGGCGCGAAATTCACCCTCAAATGAGTGCGCGAGTGCTCTCCCACCTGCACGCCGTCCAAGCGCAATTCGCCCCATTGCCCGAGCACATAGACCGAGAGCCGATAGGTGCCCGGAACGACTTTGTGGAAACTAGCAATGCCGCCATGGTGAACGTTCGCCCAATATTCCGGCCCGGCATGTGAGTACTGAAAGTTCGTGTTCTGGTCGCTCAGCACGGCCCAGGCGACGAGCGGACCTAAATGCTTGGCGCCCACGACGTGCAGGTTCACCTCGCCGCGCTGCGTGGACGGAACATAGCCCGCGTCCAGGAGCTGCGTTTCGCCATCGTAAGCCGGCTCCCGCATCTCAGAGGCGCATTGTGCTTCAGCGAAGAGTGAAGCGGCTGTGGGATGCGTCCCGTCGAAACCGTTGTAGTGCAGGTAAAAGGGGCCGTAGAGCCGATGGACGACAGCGTCCTGTGCGATCGGGAAACTCATTTGGTTGTTGAGATGGTTCGAATACGCTTCCATGATCAGCAGGTTGTTGGTGAAAATTAGATCCTGCTTGGTGGGGCCGCCGGTGAGCGATTCCTGGCTTGGCAGCACCATCCAGGCGGCAATGGTTGAACCGTAGACGCCATGTCCGTGATGTAGGTACTCGTAAGTCGAGTAGTCGTACTTGGTGTAGAACTCCCGACGGAAGCCGGCGGGTTCGCTCAAACCGTGCAGATCGACGCTGGCGTCCTGAACGCCGCGCCCGCCATCGCCGAAGCTGAGATTGGCAGGGACCGTCCGCGCGCCGAGATTCCCCAAGCCCGTATTCACGTCATACGTATTCGTGAATTGGCTCAAGTTACCGCGAAGCACCCACTGAATCTGGCCGATGCCCGCTGGAGGATCGCCGGGACCGTGATCCAGACTCAGATAGATGTGGATGCCCGGGTCGTTGGCAAACAGGATGTAGTGCTGGGTATAGGTGACCGGATTCGTGCAATTCACTGCGTGCGTCAGCCAAAAATCGATGTAGCTCCGATTCGGATCGAGAAAATAGCCCGGGGTCACCGTTCCGAAGCCGACGCCAGCATTGTCCATATAAAAGCCCTTGGGACCGTTGTGATCTTGATTGGTTACATCGATCAGTTCGACACCGGGAAAGGCGTTCCATTGGATACTGCTGATGCGCCCGTCTCCCGTGCGGAAATGGACCGTGAGCGCGCCGTTGCTGATGAGCCAAAATGTGGGGTTTGAGGTCGTATCGATGGTGACGGGCGACTGGGCGCGCGCGCAGATAGCGGCTAATGCGATCGCCATTATGCCGAGCAAGCGCACAGAGAGCTGCGAAGCCAAATGCATCCGGACACCTCTCCATTCCTGCAACCTGGTTCAAGGCCACTGGCCACTCCGCCGGTAGGCAGCACAACAGCGCTTCTGGTACAGGGCGGAGTGATCTTCTTTGTTGCGCGATCGGCCAGGCAAACGCTTTCTGAATGGCTCAGTGGGTTTCGCAATGTGAAAAATGCGGCGCCGTTCTAGCCCCATTGATTTTGAAGCACTTTGGTCGTAACCAAGCGCGAACTGCCGCTTCGAGGAAAGGCAGATCAGGTTGCGCAGTGCGAAATCGAATGGGCGAGCTTCGGCATTTACTCACCGAAAATGAAACGCCCCAATTGGTCTCCTAACTTCTTTACCTGTTCGGGATCCGCCGACTGCCCAGAGATCTTGGACGCTATAGATTCCATAAACTCCGGCCGCGGCCCGAGAGATTGAGAGAGGATCTTCTAAGTCTCCTTGAACTACTTCCACACCCTTGCGTGCCAGCGATTGCGCTTCGTGACCGTTCGGGTTGAGAGTGAGCACCCTGAGTTTCCATCCCTTTGGCAACATGTGGGAGATGACGGCGCCGCCTTGCCTTCCGGTCGCGCCGGTTACGAGCACGATCTTGCCCGATCGTGTCATGCGTGAACTCTCCGATACTTTTCTCTCCCTATCGGCATAGGTACAATTTCACGAAACGTCTCGGTACAATGTGACCGCGAGCGCCAATTGTCAAAGCGAGCCTGGGCGCAACGCCGCAGCCTCTAGTCTTGAGAAATGGCAAGATAAATATCGAAAGGCGAGACACAAAACAAGTACAAGATTCAGCTGGCCTTGGCCGCCTAATCTATATACTGTCGCCGCTTAGTCTGTACCGATAAGTACAAAGCGGAGGAGCCCATGAAAACTCGGTTCGTAAGAGGCGCAGAAACCAGGATGCGAATTATTCGCGCGGCGGCCGACCTATTTCACAGGCAAGGAGCGCGTGCCACTAGCCCGGACGAAATTATTGAAGCCTCCCGGACAGGGAAGGGGCAGTTCTATCACTACTTCAAGAGCAAAGAAGGACTGATCCACGAAGTGCTCCAGACCTATCTGGACGAGATTAAGGCAGGCGCTTCGCGGCTCAACTATGAAATCAACTCCTGGAAGGACTTGGAAAGGTGGTTCTTTGCGCAGGTCGATCTGCAGAAAAGCTATGAGATGACCCGCGGCTGCCCGTTTGGAACCTTGGGAAACGAGGTGACGGTCAATGATGAGTTAGTTCGGCAGGACCTGAGCCTCATTTTCGAGATCGTCAAACACAAGCTGGCCGCTTTTTTCCTAAGAGAAAAAGCGAAAGGGCGCCTGACCAAAAAAGCCGACGCCGAGCGTATGGCTGACTTGTGCATCGCATCGATACAAGGCGCCATGCTGATGGGTAAAATAAAAAGGAGTAGCCAAACCGTCGAAACAGCCGTGGCGGAAGCTTTGGCGCACCTTAAGGGCTATTCGGCGTCGAACACCTGACTCACGACAGCTACTCACCACCCTTCCAAACAATTCCGGCGAGCTGACATTTTTCACCTCTTAGGCAGTCACGCCTCGACGCTCACCGTAACCTTTGAGGGGATCAAGTGCGTTCTTCGTTCCGGAAGCCCAGCCAGAAAAACAGCAGAACAAGAGCAGAACCAACGGCGGGGACCATCCAGATGGAACGCCAGTCGTGGAGGACGCCTCCTGCGGGCGAAGCCTTCACGAAGATATCCACGACGCGACCGCAAATCCACGAACCGATAAACATGCCGATCCCATAGGTGATGAAGGTGATCAGGCCTTGGGCAGCGGCGCGTAACGCTTGGGGCGCTTTTTGGTCTACATACACCTGGCCGGTGACGAAGAAAAAGTCGTAGCAGATGCCGTGAAGGATAATTCCGAGGTAGAGCAGCCAGACGAGACTGCCGCTGTTCCCAACACCGAAACAAACGTATCGCACCACCCACGCAAGCATGCCGAGGATCAGCGTGTATTTCACACCAAGACGCCGGAAAAACCAGGGCAGCGTGACCATGAACAGCAGCTCAGACATCTGCCCCATGGTCATCTTGCCGGCAGCGTTTTGCACTCCAATTTCATTCAGAAATGGGTTTGTGAAGGTGTAATAGAACTGAAGGGGGATGCAGATGAGAAAGGAAGCGAGAGCGAATACAGCGAAGTTGGTGTCCTTGAAAAGCTGGAAGGCTTCCGCGGGAAAGATATTGCTGAGTCTAAAGCCGTGTGCAGAGCGCAAAGGCGGTGTGTGCGGCAGCGTGAGAGCGTAGACGGCCATCACGATCGACGAAACAGCCGCGACCCGGATGGGAACCGCGGTTGATTCCACACCCATAAAGCCGATGAGCAGTCCGGCGACAATCCATCCAGCCGTGCCCAGAACACGGATCGATCCGAAATCTTCCTTGGGGCTCTTCATTTGACGGAACGCCAAGGCGTTGGTCAGAGCCATCGTCGGCATGTAACAGAGGGAATAGATCAGTAGGACAAAGTACATCGGACCGAAGCTCTTCTGAAGAGAGGCGAACCAGAGGAGAATCCCTCCAATGCCGTGAAGAGCAGCGAGGAGCCGCTGGTTGGCGAACAACTCGTCGGCCATCAGTCCAACGAGAAATGGCGAGAGCATGGCGCCGAGAGCGGTGGTGCCGGCAGCCAGACCGATCTCCTGTCCGGAAAAGCGCAGCTGCTGTCCAAGCCATGTTCCGAGCGTGACATACCACGCGCCCCAAATGAAATATTCCAGGAACATCATTACGGACAGACGAAGTCTCATCTGCAGGAGCACGCGCTCACCTCGCAAACGTCTTGGTTGTACTTAGCTCGATCTAAAAACGACTAAGACCATTCGCTCATCGCGCCGCCGCCTGGACGCGAGCGGGGCCGTTGAGCCAGAGATCGATAGGCTTTTTCACACCCCGTGGCGGCTCGTACGGAAGCGAAATCTTGCGGCCTTCGCCGGCGGAAGCGTAGCCGGCATAAATCGCGCGCAGCACGACCAGGCCGTCCTCTCCGGTGGCTCGCGGTGTTTCTTTGCCCCGCACGCAACGCGCGAAGTGAGTCAATTCGTGTGGCGTGCCGTAATTCCAATGCTCGTCGAAAACAGGATAGGTCCAGCCTTTCGTGGTCGGCGCCTTTTCGGCGGCATACGCGTAGCCATTTTCACTAAACGTGGGCAGCGCGTTGCCCATGTGCAAATTTGCGTAGGTCACGCCAGCCTCGCCGAAAACCTCGATGCGGTCGTCCATGCCGCCGCGTCGCGCCCAACTGTTTTCCACGACACCGACCGCGCCGTTGGCGAACTCGAGAATACAGAGCGAATCATCCTCGCCTTGCGTTTTGTCGGCGTGAACGTACGTACCCATCTGACAGTAAACGGATTGAATGGGAGAGCGCCCGAGAAACCAGTAACAGAAGGCGATGCCGTGACAGCCGAGATCCATCAGCGCGCCGCCGCCGCAACGATTCACATCCCAGAACCAAGGGCTATGCGGACCAAAGTGTTTTTCACTTTGCTTGACGAGGTAAACCTTGCCGAACGCGCCCGCGTCAGCCATTTCTTTGGCCTTCAAATACTTCGGCGTGAAGAGAAGCTCTTCACCATACATCAACAACACGCCGTGTCGTTTGGCAGCGTCGATCATTTCCTCGCCTTCGGCAATGGTCAGCGCCAAAGGCTTCTCGCATACGATGTGCTTGGCGGCGGCGGCGCAATCCTTGGTGATTTGCGCATGCAGGTCGTTCGGAGCCGCAATGGTGACCATCTCGAGGTTGCGCTCTTTCAGCATCTCGCGGTAGTCGGTGAACACTCGGGGGACTCCGTATCGCTTGGCTAGGGCAGCGGCGTGGCTCGGCGTCGGAGATGCAATGGCAACGACCTCCGCCTCGTGAGGCATGATTTGGAAGGATGCAGCCTGAATGTCCGCCTGAAATTGCGACCCGATGATGCCAACCTTTACCCGGCCATCCGCCATCGTGTCTCCGTTGAACGCGACTGAAAGCGCCACTTGACTAGGGGTAAGGATTGGTGGACGAGAGGGGATTCGAACCCCCGGCCTCCTCGTTGCGAACGAGGCCACAATTCTGATAAGGCACGGCGCTGCAACCGCTTAGCCTTTTAGAGTACCATCCAAACTGGGCAACTTGGGCAACTATCCGAATCACGTTCAAATTTACTGACGGCCTGCTGCGTCGTTCTGGCCGATTCTGGCAAGTGGGCAGATTGGCTAGGCGAGGCAAGGCTGGTAATGGGTTTACTCCCCATATGCGAGAGGGAACGGAATGACAAAATGGAGAACTGATGATGACGAAAAAGGGATGGATGATGAAGGCGACTATGTTAGGAGCATCGCTTGTGGCTGCTCTGCTGAGTACCTTGTGGCTGGCGCAGGCACAAGACCTCAAGGCGTCGTATCCCAAAATGGCCCCCATCAATCAGTACCTAATGGCGGATCGAAATGCAGAGATCGCAATGGCACGTAGTGCAGCCCCGACGGCTATATCCGGCGATGCCGAAGTCTTGGTCCTCGGACGACATGGCTACGAAACGGCGATCAAAGGCAAGAACGGCTTTGTGTGCGTCGTAGAGCGATCATGGATGTCTGCATTCGACTTCCCGGAGTTCTGGAACCCCAAGATGCGAGGTCCGATCTGTTTCAATCCGCCGGCGGCGCGATCCATCCTGCCACTCACTATCAAGAGGACGGAGTGGTATTGGCTGGACTGTCCAAAGCAGAGACTATCGATGGCATCAAGGCATTCGAGACGAGAGAACTGCCAGCCCTGGAACCGGGCGCAATGTCCTACATGATGTCGAGCCAAGGATACCTAAACGACTCCGCCGGGCATTGGCTCCCGCATTTGATGTTTTACATCCCCCTAACGGATCCCAAGGTTTGGGGTGCGGATCTGCCTGGCTCCCCGGTTATGTTGAATCCACAATTTCGGGGCGCCCCGGAGCCAATAACCGAGTTCATGATTCCAGTACACCATTGGTCGGACGGAACGGCCGCACCTACGGATGCGAACTGACGTCCCATCACAATGCGTACTCAAGGTCCTGAATGCGATGTGGGGCGACATGCGCGTATTAATTGTCGATAAAGAACCCGTCGCTCGAAGCACGTTGGCGGAAGTCTTAGCGACGAGGAGCGACATCGAGGCCTTCGACTCCGCCGATAATGTCACGGAGGCCCTCGATAAGCTACAAGAAGAGGAATACGACATTCTACTGCTCGACAGCCCTATGCCCGAAATGTCGGAAATCGACCTCAAAACAAGGCGGCATGAACGCGAAGGCTTTTCTAAAATAGAACGAAACAGATAGCCGGAAGTCGGCCGCACCAAGCTGGCTTTTTCCACTGAAGGCAGCGGAAAAACTGGCGGGGTGGCCCTGAACGACAAAGATGCAGCGATAGCGGCCGGCTATTCGGTGAGCGTGGCTGAGAACACAAAGCAGAGAATCTGGAAGCCTCGCGTCCGTGCAGAGTTTGAGCGGTTGCGATGCGTCGATGCTAGCACCGGGAAAAAGAGCGGAGGCTCCTCAGAACAGGAGGAAAGCAGGAACAATGACAAAACGCAAAAACACAAGGGCTGACGCGGCGCCAGCGATAGGAGATCGCCTGCTTACGCTGCGCGAGGCAGCGGATTTGTTGCGGCTCAGCTCGCGCACCGTGCGGGATTACGTCCAACGTGGCGAGATCGAGGGGCGAATAATCGGTGGACGCTGGAGATTCAGGCGTGCGGACCTAGACGCCTTCTTTGCGAACGCAGCCCGTAACTGGGACTTCGCTGGAAGAGGTAATCAGGGGGATTAGACGGTGTCGGGGTTTTTTGATGCTAACAAAAGCTAACAATTCCCCTGAAGGCAGGCGAACACAGGGCCGTGGATGGCACGGCCACCAAAAAGAGGGGCCACAGTAGCTTACTTCTTAGGCTGTACAGATGGCCACAGCCCTCGGCGCGCCTCTCTCACGGCAAGCGTTCAGCCGCGAAGACGGATACGAAGCCTGCATGCGGCTCCAAGGGTTTGGCCTAGCGCACGAAATTGACGTCGCCCCGCGTCAAGTACCTGTTGGAGACTACTCGTTTCGCCCTTCTAAGCGCGGGCTGATGCTCCTTAAATTGGTCGGTGAGCAAGTCGAAAACTGGGACAAATACTTTCCTGCTTAGTGGGTACAGATACGGCGCGCCGATGGATGATCACCGCGCCTCCCTTTCACTGTGGGGTGCACCCCACTAGCTAGGCTGTGCCTGATTCTGTGCCCACGCTAGATCAAAAGCCGTAGTAATTGGTAATAGTCGGGAAGGTTTGGGTGTGACCTGTATGGGGATGCGGAATCAACACGATCGCAAACCGTCGCAATCCATCACGCATCATGGGGATTGCCCTTCTTAGAACTCATAATCAGCGGGTTGCAGGTTCGAGTCCCGCCCGGCTCACCATCTTGAATTTAGTTAATAGCCTCCTCTAGCTTTTCGATAAACATCATTCGTTGGCTTACAACCCACCTCTTATCAGTTTTCGCATCCATTGAAAATTCGGGTCCAACTCGGAGTACGCCTTGTATGCATATTCAGCGGCCAAGTCATCACGCTCAGGTCTTAGGCCCATGCTTTCAAGTCTCATCTGGCCGAGGGCGGGGAACAAGATCCGCTCCTGCTCGATACCATCCCAAAGCAAAGACCGTTCAACCCCACCGGGAAAGAAGCTGCCGAGGAACCACTTCACAATTTCCTCTTTCACTTGCTTGTGTTCGGGTATTGCCATGCCTTTGAGCTTCTTCCTACATTCCAACAAAGCCCGGAAATGCTGACGGGCAAATTCGTGCCGCTGCCATTTCTTACGAGCTTTCCTTCGCAGCCACCATTCAAACAGAAAATAGGAGGCGACGAGACACGGAACAATCAAGTAGCTACTCAGCTTGGCTTCGGCGGATAACACTATGCAGAGAATCACAATGTAGGTGAACCAGATCCAACTCTTAGCGGTATCCTTCTCGCTAACTGCCCATTGCGCCACCGTCTCTAGCAATTCTTTGGTGTTTTCGGCAACACGTTCCGCCACAGCTTTTGCGAGAATCTCCTGCTCGTGGTCGTCCATTGTTTGGGCCTCCTTTCAACGAAGACTATCAGGGTCAAGTAGGCGTGGTCTTCGCGCGCGACGGCCAATGGGAACAGTCAGAAAAAAGCTTCCGCCACGCCATCGAGCTCGACCCCAATCGCTCGACCACGAGCGCTGATTACAGCTACTGGTTCCTGACGGTCCTCGGCCGTATCGAAGAGGCGGTCGAGCAGATGCGCATTGCAGAAAAAGCTGACCCGCTCTCGCCGCAGATTCACGTCTTGCTAGCCGTTGTACTCATTGATGCTAGCCGATACAGCGAGGCAGCTGAGTACTGCCTGAAGTTGCCTCCCGATCACTCTTTCAAGTCGATGTGTCTGGCTCGCGCTCAGTTATGGCAGGGGAGGACCGACGAGGCAATCCAGATCCTCGTCAATGACCAGACTTATCTTATTAAGAATCCGCAGGAGCGGGGCTGCCTTGGTTACGCTTATGCGCGCTCCGGCCGACGCGAGGAGGCTGAGAAGATGGCGAGGACTTCAAAGTACGCAAACGAACAAGCGCTGATCTTCGCCGGTCTTGGCGACAAAGACCGCACACTGGAAGCTCTCGATCGTATGGCTGCCCGCGGGCCAGTACGAGTAGGTCAGTTCCTTAATAGTTATCCGGAGCTTGCGTTTCTTCGTGGCGATCCGCGCGCGAAGGTTTTGCGGAAGAAGATCGGCTTGCCAGAATAGCAGCGACTTCGATTCCGGCCCGGCGCATCTGAGAGAGCTGCTCCCAGGGAGAGTTTCGACCTGGGGTAGAATTCGTTTCAAGCGGGGGTTCGCCCGC
>Ga0070698_100002439_pt1 | contig 20504 bp, 14 predicted proteins | sample KBSK1502metaG_FD_65477 | JGI IMG/M metagenome (GOLD analysis project Ga0070698, IMG submission 65477) | Corn, switchgrass and miscanthus rhizosphere microbial communities from Kellogg Biological Station, Michigan, USA - KBS K1-50-2 metaG | ecosystem: Host-associated > Plants > Roots >...
GAGTAGATTTCGACACGGATGGAGAATCATATGATTGCCGGTTGCTTGAAGTAAGTCACACAGAAGGCACTGCTCCCTGGAGACATCCCAATCCTGCCGCAGTAATAAAAAAAATACCCTGCATCGATTTTGCCAGGTTCATCATGGAAAGTTTTACTCCGGAAGATTACCTGGTTTTGAAACTGGATATTGAAGGGGCGGAATATGATGTATTGGAAAGGTTACAAAAAACAAATCTGCTTGATTGGCTGAATGAACTATATGTGGAATATCATTGGTGGGGCAAGACTTCGATCCGCAATCACCTCGAAGCATCTATAGCTTGTATTCCGGGACTTTATTATAGAAACGATTGGCCCTAAAAAACTCTTTAAATTCCTCAGATGGGTCATACGTTTTTCAGATTAATATAGAATAAGCTCAAAAAATAATGGAATCCCGTAATGGAATATGCTGCTAATTATAACTTTTCGGCACTATTCAGATTTATTTTATGTTTTGAACACTGGACCAAAGAACAAAATCCCTTATGAAAGAAATCTAACGATTGATAATTCCAGTCAGAAAGTTTATTATTATCCATTAAAGTATGAAATACCCTATTTTTATTTCTCAATAAATTAATTATTTTAAATATTCAGCGGTTTATAAACTTGGTTACTGTAAGATCCGAACGGCTGCGCATCAGCACTGATAAATTATTGAACTTGTATTTAATAAACTTATAATCTTGAATGAAAGATCCTAAATGTCTCCAAATTTACACGGGGCTCACCCCTAATTTTGTACAGATTCTGACCTCGATTAATAAAAGCTTGTTGTTGAATTCTGAAAGTGAAAAAAAATGGCTTTGGTGAAACATCAGTGAAATTGAAATACGAATCGCAACCAGATTCAACCGTTCTGTGTTAATCTTCATAAATCACTGGAAATAACAACTGAAAATTACAAGCTATTCTATTTAAATGTTTCTGAAAATACACTTTATTTAAAAAAATCTTATATTCACGTTACTGCCTAGTTATCCTCTTTTTAGTAGCAACGTTATTTTTTTTCTGAAATCCAATAGCGGGTTCTTTATTGAATAAATATCGAACTTAACAATCACATTCTTGGCCTATGATTGCTATTTGAAATTTTTAATACTTTTTAACCTCAAATTTTGAAACATGGCCACCCAAGATTCTAACAACCCATTTCCTTTTAGAGATTTATTAAGTAGGAGAATAACACAATTTGTTTTGTGGGGTACTTTAATAATTGCTGCAATAGGAATTGGATTTGCAGTAGTCGCCCTAACGGTGGGCGAAGAAAGAGCTAAATCTGCTTTTACTATTCTCCAATATGTCTTCGGAGCACTTTTGCCACTGTGGGGAACTTGGATAGGAACAATCCTGGCCTACTACTATTCAAAAGAAAATTTTGAAAGTGCAAATAGAAGTGTTCAACAACTCGTAGACAAGGTTACATCGGAAAAAAAATTGCAGTCAGTTAAAGCGAAGGATGTAATGATTCCAAAAGAAAAATTAATTTATCAGACGATGTCAACAGGAGAAGATCTTACGAAATTTAAATTAAAAGACAATTGTCTTGATGAAGTTGCTTCAAAAGGAATAAAAAGAGTAATCATATTAAACGAAAAGGATAATGCATTATATGTCATTCATAGAGATTTGATTTCATTTTTTATCGCACAAGAAACAATTGCTAAGCGCCCAGTTGAAGACAGCACCTTAAAAGACATGCTTGAAAAAGGATCGGATGACATTAAACAAACAATGAAAAATTCTGTAAAATTTATTGGCGAAGAAGCGAATTTATTAGAAGCCAAAAATTTAATGCAGCAATATAAAACATGTCAGGACGTATTTATTACTAAAAATGGCAATCCAAATGAACCTATATTAGGATGGATAACAAATGTAACAATTTCAGAAAATAGTATAGTTTAAGGTCAGCTTATAAATTTGACTAATTGAGTAAGCTAAGCCATGCACAACCAATCTTTTTTAAAATGAACATCAAAGAGGACAGTAAAATAATAGAATTCAAAGACCTTCTCAAGATAATAGAAAAGAAAAGATTTGTACCTGTTATAGGTAATGAACTTGTTTTTATTAAACAAAAAAAAACAACCAAAGAAATTCCAATTATGGATTTTCTGGCCAGGGAATTAGCATTAAAAATTCTCAGGCAATATAATAATGAAACATTACAGGAAATTGCTTCTATTGGAATGTTAGAGCAGCATGCTGTATACAAATTACTAAGGGATATTTATGAGGAAGTTGGGACTCCGGACTCTGATTATTACTTTGATACCAGAGATTTTGAACGTCTGTCAGAAATCAGGAAAATAAGAATATTTCTTTCCATTTCATTTACAGACTTATTACAAAAATGTTTAGAAAAAAGTAGGGGGGCAGATAATGTCAAAGTAATCGACTACTCGCTAACAAAAATATCAGATATACAAAAGCCTCCATTATCAATCCGGGAAGATCAAACTCTTATTGTGAACCTGCTGGGCTCTATGACAGGGAACAGCGAGTATGCAGTTACTGAAGAAGAGTACCTGGAATATTTTTTTAACATAATTTCTGGGAAAGAAGAAAGTGAATTGCGTGATTTTCTCAATACAAAATTAAAAGATTGTTCGTTTTTCTATTTAGGATGCAGGTTCCCTAACTGGTATGCAAGATACATTGTAAGGGGTATTACCCAAAAGAGATATAAATACCATAACGTGGAAGATAATTTTCTTATTGATGAAAGTATAAAGGAGAATGTTTCCGATGAAAAGTTTCTCAAAAGCTTCAGGTCCATTATTGTTGACGGTAACGCTATTAATACGATCTTTTCAAATGCCCAACCCGGTGTTATTGAAAAGGCCAGGAGTCATGCCAGTACTTTTATTAATACACTGTATAATGCCATTGTTTTAAAACAAATCCCTGTTCCAGCATATGTCGGCCAAGTTTTTATTTCGTATTATTTTGAAGATAAAGATAAGAGTGAGCGGCTTAACAATGAACTTATAATAAATAAAATTGATACTTGGATCGACACCACAAATCTTCCTTCAGGAGAACATGAATCTGAGATCAGAAAAAAAATCAAAAAATGCAAAATATTCCTTTGCGTTATCTCGGCAAATTTACTTGAGCAAATTGAAAAAAACGCCCCCCCTTACTCTGTATCAGTTGAATGGGATGAAATTCAAGCCAGATTGATTGCGGAAACATATCAATCCAATGTAACCTTTAAAATAATTCCCTGCATTTTGGAAGGTGTACAAAGAAATGATGAAAGAATACCTTCATTTCTCAAGCGACAGCATATATATGAATACCCGGCAGAGAAAGAAAAAATAATTAATGAAACCAAAAATAACTTGAGTCAATCTGAAAGCAATGGAAAAGTCCAATGACCAAATTAGTTTTAGTGGTGGTTCCGATGTTGAATTAAATGCTGATGAATTGTGGGGTACGGGAAAAGCAGAATCCCGTTCCTCAGAATATTTGGCACAAAACCCATATCCCGGCTTAAATTATTATGATGAGAGCCGGGAGGACTATTTTTTTGGCAGGAATAAGGAAAAACACGAAATACTTCAGATGCTCGAAATACATTCTCTGTGCGTCATTATTGGAAAATCTGGTATTGGAAAAAGCTCTTTGATAAACGCAGGTTTAGTGCCCGAACTTAAAAAGCGGAGTTACGTTCCAATAAAGATCCGGATAAACTTTGATGTTGATACTAACCTTACGCAGCAGGTTAAAAATACTATTTCTGATGAAATAAAAAATGTTGATGAAAATGCAATATTATTTGAAGACAGGGTATTATGGGAATACTTCCAGGATTTGAAAATACTTAGGGGTTATTTAAAGCCCGTTTTAATATTTGATCAGTTTGAAGAAATTTTTACACGGGGAAGGCAGAGACAGCACGAGTTAAATAACCTATTGGCAGAACTTATAGATCTCTCTGAAAACAGGGTGCCTGAAAAAGTACAGGAAAAATACAGAGAAAATAACGAAACGATACCATCAAGTTTTAGCAAGGATTACCATATTATATTCAGTATGAGGGAAGATTATCTTCCACAACTTACCGGGCTTAGAAAATATATCCCCACCCTGAAATATAGTTTATACCGGCTGGATCAAATGGAAAGCCCTGAAGCATTCAAAGCCGTATATAATCCTTCCCTCAAAGCAAACTTTCTAGAGGAAAAAACCGCTTGGGGGATTGTTGAAAAAATTCCCGAATCCAAAAGCGATGAATTTGATTTTTCACAGATAGATAAAGGGCGGGCTTATACAAAAGAAACCGATGCAGGGGATCAGAATCATACACCGGTCAATAAAAATAAAAAGATAGAACCTTTCCTTCTGAACTTATTATGCTATTCTTTGAATGAGGAAAGAAAAGCCAAAAAGGATGTGGAGGCAAGGAAAAAAATATCCGAAGACGATGTAAAAAAGAGAAATTTTTCCCTGATAATAAAAGAATACTATGAGAAAATAACAGGAAAAAAATATGGACTCAGTTTGGCGATAGAGAATGAACTGATTACACCAGATGGTAAATACAGGAAATTTAGTCAAAAGGATAATTTTATAAAAGCCGGGAAAATTAAGTTTACTAGTATAGGAAAGCTTAACGAAGAAGACATCGACTATCTTATAGATAATAAGCTAATCCGGAGAAAAAGGATAAATGATCTTGATTATTTCGAATTGATACATGACATACTTATCTCTATAGTTTTTGAGAAAAGAAAAGCAAGAAGAAGAAGGGCTCTGTTTTTAATCTCTGCTTTATTAATTTCCGCGTTCTCGTTATTTTCTTTTTTTTACGTAGACTATACTCAGCAAAAACAATCCGCAGAACTCCAGGCATCCATAAAACGACTTGAATTTGACAGAAAACAGTTTGAGTTTGAAAAACAAAAAAAATCATTTGATTCAGCACGGCAGGAAATTCTATATGTCCGGCAAAAAGATTCACTGAATTTAGTTCAACAACAAATTTTATATGCTCGAACAAAAGATTCATTTCAGTTGATCCAACAACAAATTTTGTATGCCAGACAAAAAGATTCATTGAATTCGGTGGAACAAAAAATTTTATTAAGCCTACAAAAGGATTCATTGCGTTTAGTGCAGGAGCAAATTAAATTCACACATTTACAAGATTCACTTGCTACAGAAAATCAAAAAAGACAAATGCTAACACAAGGAGCAATTAATTCCTCAAAATATCTTGCCAGGTCTTCCAAACAAGCAGACTATCTGCCGGCAAAAAAAACATTAGCTCTGTTGGCCTACGATACACTTCCCATATATATAAAAGCAAATATTGAAGATTATTTTATAGAAGATCTTTATGAGGCTTTGATTAATCCGCTTAGTGAAAATTTTAAAAATGATGTTTTTCTTAACCACAAATATGTCTACAAAAATATAGATGGGGTTTTTATGAGAAATAATATTTATTATTACTCAAGGCCTTTTAATGCGATAACCGGTAGTGATAGTTCCGAAATCAAAGAACCTAATTTAATACACACCTGGATGAATAACAATGGTTCTTTAATTGCAATGGAGTTACTAAACGAAGACAAGAAAACCAAAAGCCTTATTATTATAGACTCAAAAACTAAAATAAGGCGCAGCGTGATTAATTTACAACTCAATGAAGAGATCGTGTCGTTGATCTTTGATCCGACCAATATAAATTGTGTTTATGCGACAATGATTCCGAATAAAGAAGGACATATTTGGATATTGAAGATTGGTTCCGCACAAACTTCGCAAATCCTCACCTTAGAAAAAGATGAGTATATGTTTTTAATAAATAAAGGAACCAGAGAGTTTGCAGCTGTTTCAAACATGGGTAAAATTAAATTTTGGGAAGATTTTACTATCAATAAAGCTAGTACGTCAATTAATTTGCCCACAGGCAGAAATAGAATCTCGGCTTGTTGCTATAGTGATATTACTAATAGCTTGTTGGTCGGATGTGTCAATGGTGAAATTTATACAATTGACGGCCTTCGCAATATTTCAAGCCCGTTTACCTATGGAAATTTCAAAATAACAACAATGGAGATAAGTCGAAACGGAAAATTTCTTGCCGCCGGATATTATAGGGGTATGATAGTTTTATGGAACCTTGAATCCAAATCAGCGCCAGTTGTTCTAATGAATGCTACCTACCCGATTTCTTCGTTGTGCTTTGCAGAAAAAAGTGATTCATTAATTATAGCAACAGATGTTGGGTATGTGTACAATATTCCGCTTAAGATCAGTAGTTTGATTAATATAATATGTAAGGAGAAGAAATATTTGAAAGCCAGTGAATGGGGAAATTATATTCCGGATTTGAAGTATAGAAAAATCAAGATATGCGATTAAATTATAAAATATTAGTTATTTGCTGCTTATCGGGTTTGATTTTTTCAAATAACAGTAGTTACAGTCAGGTAACGGAGGACTCATGCAGAAAAACATATGACGCTATTCTTTTAGCTTCTCAGAGAGGACAATTTACAATGATGGATAGTTTATTTGACCAATTTATCACAAATCGCTGCGATAAAAATAGGGATTATTATAGATTGGCATTGGTGCAGTTGAAAAACAGGTGGCTTGAAGATAGATATCAAATTAACAAAGCTGATTCCATTCAAAGAATTATTGATAGTCTTGAAAAAAATGATGGCAAGGCCAATGATCTTTCGTTTCGAATCGGCGCAACAGGAGCCATTGGTTTTGCAAAGCGAGGTTCTTCGGCTTTGTCTGGAGGGGTGTTAATAGGAATACGCAAGTTAACGGAATATAATGATGGGTTAGGCATTGATATTGGATTGGTTTATCAAAAATGTCCATTTAACTATAATATTGTGAAACATAGTGACGATAACAATAATTATAATGCCGATGGTTATATTTTAAAAGGAAAGGGTTATGTAAATTATTATGAGCTGCCAATTAGGGTTTCTTATGAAAATCCTGGCTCAGAAGATTTTGGTATGGGGGTTGGCTTTGCCGTTGGGGTAGTATTTAAAAAAATAAAAAACACTTTTGTGAAAACTCAATATCATGAGTATGACTACATCCAAACATATGATCCTTTAAACAATAGGTATATTGTAACCTATAAGGCTGAGCAAAACTCGAATTATAATGATAAACATTTTTTTAAACATAAAAGTACAATTGATTTTTTCACAGGAGTAACTATTACCTGCCAAGTATCCGATCATGTGATGCTGGTTTTAACACCTGCCTATTCTTTTAATATAGCAAATAAATTGAAAATCAATATTATTGACCACCCAATTTCGCCAAATCATTGGTCGGTCGATTTTTGCGCATTTTATTTCGTCAGCAAAAGGAAAAAGAACTTGAAACCTTCTCAGTTTTAAGACTGAGCTAATTTTACGGTGGTATATTTACATTGAGGGAAAGACATTTTTTCATATGTTAATTAATATGAAAACAAATTATAAGTCACCACTAACCATCTATGTGGTTTGGCATCCCCTTTTCAAAAGGGGTCGACAAGTCGCTGATAATATTTATTCAAACTTCTCAAGAGATATTGAAGACCCATTAAGCCGTGGAATCGGAATACCCGTATATTATAGATCCGCTGTTCAAAAAGCTGGAAAGACCCCAATAGATATTCCATTAGGTCAAGCTGACTATAATGCCGTTGTTGTCTTGGTTGATGATTATCTTTTTAATGATGATAAATGGAATTTGTTTGTTAAGGACTTAATTAAAAGGAGAACACCCCAAAACAGAATTTTTCCAATTGCATTTAGTAAGAATGCTCATTATTTTGAGGAATCTAGTTTAGGAAGAGATCAATTCCTGAATGCAAAACCTATTGGAAAGGATTACGAGGAGAAAGAATTTGAAAATGTTTTGAAAACAATTTGTAGCAGGTTATTACATGGCTTTTGCAGACTTCTATTAAATAAGAAACAAATTCATGAGGCAAATAAAGAGATCAATGTTCCTCAACCAATAAAGTTATTTATCAGCCATGCAAAAAAAGATAATGAAAAAGAGGCGGAAGATTTCAGGGATTATATTCAGTCCACAACTAAGCTAAATACATTTTTTGATGCAAATGATATAGCAGATGGATATCATTTCGATACCCAAATTATAAGAGCAATAGAGGATGGACAAGCGGCACTCGTGGTTTTCCATTCTGATGCTTATGCTACAAGAGAATGGTGTCAAATAGAAATTCTAACAGCTAAGCGATATAAAGCACCTATTGTTGTTGTGCATAACATCAAGAGTGGAGAAAAAAGAAGCTTTCCGTATTTAGGTAACGCACCTACGATTAAATTTTCAAATAACAATTTCAGTGATATAATTGACCTTACACTCAGCCAGGTGCTTGTAAATGTCTTTAATCAATTTAATCTTGAAAAAATCAGAAAGTTATATATATCTGATATTTTCGATATTATGAAGTTATCATCACCACCCGAGCTTTTCAATTTCCCCGACATACTTAAGGAAAAGAGAAACTCGAAAAAAGATAATTTTTTTGTACTTTATCCCGACCCCCCAATTGGAATAAATGAACTAAGTGTATTGTCGGAAATGAACAATCAAATAAAGTTTTTAACGCCAATTGAACTATCAACATTAATAAAGTAAAATGGCAAAGCAAAAAGTAAATATATCCGGAATGCCAGGGGTTTCGATTAAAAGTCGATTGGTAAGGAGTGAAAAAAAGAATAAGGTTACAGTAGCCAATCTGTTGGGTAAAAGAATAGGTATTTCTGTTTCGGACAGTGATGAGTACGAGCAGCTTGGGTTTTCAAAGACTCACCAAAAGGATATTACGATTGAGCTTACAAGGTATTTACTTGCAAACGACGCACATTTAGTGTTTGGAGGGGACTTAAGGGCTCAGGGATATACCTATGCTTTTAGCGAACTTTCCTTTCAGTATAGAAAAAAGGAGGAACATAATAAGATGAATTACACTAATTTTTTGGGATGGCCTATTTACAATAACATTATGCATTCTGATGAAGCAGACTTCAAAAAAAATAGGGTTGAGATAGTCAGGACATTTCCACCAAAAAATGTCCCTTCTAATCTTATAAATAAAAAAGATATTCCGGATACAATCGAAAATAAAGTGCTGTGGGCATATTCGATGTCAAATATGCGAAACGCGATGATAAAGCAATCTGATGCAAGAATTTTTTTAGGCGGCACCCTATCTTCGTACAAAGGGTTTTATCCGGGGGTTATTGAAGAGGGCTATTTAACTTTAAAAGCAAAACAACCTTTGTACTTATTAGGTGCATTTGGGGGAGCTACTAACCTTTTGATCCGTGCTATTAAATGAGAAAACGAAAAAAAACTAACAAAAGAAGTTTTTGATTGGTTCCCGGGTCTCAGCAAATTACATGACCAGCTAGGAAAAAAAGGACCAGGTGTAAGTTTACAGGACATGTTTGCAGAATTCAGAAAATTGGGAGTTGCTGGACTGAGCAAGCTTAATAAGTTAGCTAAAGATCAAAATAGCATTCTCTTTAGTACACTTCATTTTCATGAAATGATTTATTACATATTAATTGGATTAAGAAGAAAATTATAAGCCAATTCCAAAATAATAGAAAATAGACAGGTGAGAAATTGAAACTCCTTCTCGAAAGGTGACTTTATAAGATAAAAAATATCTTGGGTTATATGAAAAAAGTATTTATTTCTCATAGTAGTGCTGATAAATTATTCGTAAGAACATTAAATGATGACCTAAAATCAAATGGTATTGATACGTGGGTCGATGAAGAAGTAATGGCTCTAGGAGATAATTTAGATTTGCAAATCAGGAAAGGTATAAAAAAAGCTGATATTTTTATTATTGTTCTCTCAGATGACTCTCTCAATTCGCTATGGGTTAATAATGAGCTCAACCAGTATCTCACCGGAATCACTTCTTCTAAAAAAAGGTTCATACCAGTAGTTTATAAAGAGTGCAAAAACCTGCCAGGTTTTATTTCAAATTATCTTTACAGTGACTTATCAAAATTTGTCAGGAGGATAGAAGGCAATAAGATAAAATTCACTGATGAAAAAGAATACAGCTCTTTCCTTGAACTGCTCATAAGATCAATTCGGCGAGAACCAGGTCCAAAAAATAAACTCCCCGATAAAAAAGCCGGTTTCGAAGATCTTACTACGAAAATTAAAATTCGATTTGAACTGGTTTCCGAGATCACGTCACTTAATTCATCCCGAGATAATACTGGAATGCTTAATATTTCGCCAGACAATGAAATTGTGCCCAGACTTTTGTATAATCATGGTTCCGAAGAGTTTGATCGGAAATATTATCACAGTATCTGGAGATGGTTAAGAGCCAGGAGTAATAAGAAGTTTAATCAGAAATTCTTTGATCTCCTCGATAAAACATCGAACCTGATTCAATTCAATAAAGAACATCATGAGTTCGCGGATACATTGATTCCGTCTCTAGAGGAATTCCGAACCTTCAATGAATATGACAAAATGCTCGCTGCCCGATGGCTCCGCTATTACGTTGGTCAATGGGATGTGCAACTTCGTTTTACAATTGATAATACGAACAATGACAAAGACATTCTGATAATAAGCGTAATATATGATGTTAAAAAGATCAGGCGCATGAAAGCGATTTTATATTCACCTCAAATAAAAGTTTTTTCTTACGATTTGGAGCATCGGGAAGGCAAGCAACGATTTGCCCTTGCACAACAAGACAAAGAAATCGTGGTAAAAAAGGGTAAGGCAATAAGTTTTGATTTGGTATTAAGGCCCACTCCCGAATCTAGCGTTTGTCCAAAATGGACAGGTGATATTTTCATTGAAACCAATCTGGGAAATATTGCTGCAGGAGGTCTTTCAATTTCAACCTTTAATGTTCATAAAGGAGGGATTTTAAGTAAGATGACTTGAATCGAAGACTCATTTCAAGATATTCTATCGAATTACAACTTAAATTAAAACAAATACAATTTCTATATGGATTCGAACCTATAAAGAAAAGCATTTGATCTTTAGAAAATTTTGACCGATCAAATTCGGTTGGGTGAAGGATTAGCGAAACACGCTTTTTAATTCTAAAAGAAAAGTAAACCATTTAATTCGCTTTAATTATTTTCCGTAAATAGACTTTATTTCCTACAGTTATCCTGATATAATACATTCCATCGGCCATTTTTTTCAAATTAATCATTCGACTATAATCATTGATTAATACTCGTTCATCTGCCTTATAAATTATTTGCCCGAAATTATTTAAGACATCGATTTTAATCTTTTTATTGATTAGCCCCTTTGCAGTAAGAAAGAATTCACCTCGGGAGCTATCCAAATCAATAGTCGCTATCGCATTTCCGCTTGAGATTGTTCGGGTAGTAGCTCCGGCTTCGGGTCGAATAGTTATATTTTTTAAACTATCAATACAGGGAATATTTTTAAATCGCAGGGGAAATATTTCTCCGGCACCCGAATAGCCAGCTTGCAATTCAAGAATTACATTATTTCCAACCCCGGTGGTTCTTAAAGCACTAAGTGCAGCAGTTAAAGCGGGATAGTTTCCAGTCGGCCCAATTTTATAAACGCCCTGCATTGTACAAGGCTGCGAAAAAACAATACCCGAAATAAAAAGCGTGAAAAGCAGGGTAAGTATGGATAAGGTAGATCTCATTCAGTGGATTGCAGTTAAAAATAATTCATTTTACCCAGATTAATATTCCGACAAACCAATAAATCTGCTACTTTGTAGTTTTCAAAACCAATAGTAACTTTCCCCATGTCCGAAACCATTACCTACCAATATTCATCTCCTTCTTCGCTGATAAAATCTGCCGACAGAGATGAACTATTTCTTGCCAAGTACAGTGAAATAGAAAAGAAAGAAGCTCCATGTTTTTTCTGGGGAAAATTGAAAGATCCATTTAACACTGCAAGATGTCTCATTACATTATCAAATGTCGTGCAATCCAGTTTCAACCTCTCTCCTTTTGAGATTGCCAAATTAAAAGATCCAATTGTAACAGCAGGTAATGAAAAGATCCGGTTTGAAGGATTCTCGCATTGTGCCGGCGTTTATGCAAGAGTGGATCTTTTACCAGGTGCGTATGACGGAGAATTTCCGGAGAATGGGACGACAAATGTAGATTTTAACCAACCGATGATATCGGCATTAAGCAGAGTGGCAAAGAATGAAAATGTTTTACTCTCGGTCGGTAAAAAGGAAGTGGCAATACAAAAAGGATCGGAAAAAACCGTAGAACGGAAAGTGCCATTACCGATAAAATGGATAAAAGGATTAACGACTGTACAGATCTATTTATCGGAAGCAGAAAAAGTTTTTTCATTTACCCGGATCCAGGCACTGCAATTATTTCAAAGTATTCCGTCCGGAAAACCGAAAGCAGATTATTACCTGGTCATGCGTGGCAATAAACCAATGTTTACCCCGGTAAATTCGGTAAATGCAATTTGCATTGGTGGTTTGCACCGGTTAAAACTTATCGAGCCATTATTGGCATATGCCGATGAGTTACGGGTATTTCCACATCCAACAATGCAATCCACCACATGGCAACTTTATTTCGGCAATATCAGGTTCAATTTATCCTTATCAAGAGATGCATGGCGTGGTTTTTCCGGTGAAGGTGCGGCACTTGAATCGTTGATCGAAGATATTCCCGATACATGGATCGATGCATTGGATAAATACAGTTACGTTAACCAGGCATTCAATCCGGCAATGATTGCGGTTGAAGAAGGACTTAGTTTGGACAAACTCGATAACATTACCGGGAGATTATCGGCGATGGGCTTATTAGGTTTTGATTTAGATGAAAATCAATTTTTTTACCGGAGGCTTCCGTTCAAACTCAAAAGAATTTTGAGTTTGAATCCACGAATGAAAGATGCCGAAAAATTACTGGAAGAAAATAAAGTTGAGATCATTTCAAAATCGGATAATCGTATAGAAGCAAAAGTTGCTGGCAGTGGCGTAAGTCATTCGGTAATTATCGAAGGAGAATCGGAGCGCTGTACTTGCACCTGGTTCAGTCGCCACCAGGGCGAAAGAGGCTTATGCAAACATATACTTGCTGTAAAAAAGAAATTGGTTAATTAAACATGTACCTATGAATCATGTTGAGCAATTCGTTCAATTAATCGAAAAAACCCGGGAAGAGCAATTATTTCCTTTTCTGAAATCATTGGATAACTCCCAGAAAAAGGAGATGGTCCCGCAATTAAAGAAACTTACCAGGCATTACAATGAATTTTTACAAACCGGGAACAGCAACTGGGACTACAAGGGATCACTGGCTCAACGCAATATGCTGCAATTCGCATCATTCGTTTGTTATAGCCGGGCAGATTATGAGAAATCCCCATTTTCAATTTGGATTCTAGGTGAGAAAAATACTTCCAAAATTCTTGAATGGTATTGTCCGGATTGGTTTAGCGATTTTGTAAACAAACAAGCCAATCGAGAGTTTATGCCTCATTACCTGAATTATGAGTGGATCATGGAAATGTCGGATAAAGGCTTTGTGCAACCAGGCAAGGAATTATTGGCGAAAGTGATGCCCAATATGATTTTCAAATCAGAAAAAAATGTGTGGAGTTGTAAACCCGAAAATCTATTGAAAAGAAAAATAACATTGGATGAACATATTTGGTATTTATTTGAAGTAGACACCAACCTGCACTACAGCAATAGATGGCTGAATTTCGAAAAAAAAGAAAAAATTGGATGGATCGATGTTTTTAAAAAATTTGCAGAAGAAAAGAAAATAGAACGGTACCGGTTATTGCAAGAGTCACTATTAGCATCTAACAAAAATTTTAATAAGGTTCTTTCGGGATGGTTTATCGAGTTATTTTCGGATTTGCAGCCGGAAAAGGCCGAAATACTTTCATTGCAAAAAGAAATATTCAGCTTACTGAATTCGCCTCACAGCAAAGTGGTAAATGCGGGACTGGATTTTATCAAACAGATTACCGGTGATGGCCAATTTGACATCGGTTCTTTTTTGGACAGCGTACCGGTATTACTCTCGTCAGATACAAAAGCAACTGTGACTGCCACTTTATCAATATTGGAAAAGATCGGAAAGAACCATCCTGGACATCGTGCACAACTTGTAAAACATGCGTGCGGCGTTTTTATTCTTACCGATGATGATCTCCAGACAAGAGCGGCGAAGATCATAGAAAAATATGGTGAGACAAATGATGTGGCTTTACAAACTGAATTGGCCGCATATTACGGTGGAATGATGCAAAATGCCCGGAAGATTTTGGGAAAATTCAATCTTGGGTTGACGGGAGATCAATCAGTCAAAAAAGAAGAGAGTCTGCAGCAAACCGATGCGCAACAACCGGATGCAGAAATTCCCCGCATTGAAACTATAGATGATCTCGCTTTTTTGGCAGCAATGGCGTTTGACAATAATGAAACATGGCACATTGATTTGTTGGCTGCATCACTTATTAAATTTCAAAGAGAAATCACAGGCACCCATATTAGCCGGTTTGAGCCGGCGCTGCAGCGTGCATTAAAATTAACGGGGCGGGATTTTCGCTCAACTAATGGATACCTGGATCACATGCAGGCAATTTTCTTTATTGATTATTGCATTTTCCTGGTACGAAAATTCCCCAACGATGCAAAAATTTTAGAAGCGATGTTCACAAAGTTCGACCAAAAAGATGGCGACGTTGTGCGAAAATGGTTGGCAATGGATGCGGCGAAAACTTATTTAGAAGGCTGGGACAATTATTATCATGATCCCTATTATTTAGTATACAAACAATTTCTGCTATCGGTGCTGCAAAAAATAAAAAATGCTGATAGCTTGCCATTGCTGTCAACTCCCACGCATCAGCCTGCATGGATCTCATCCGAAATTTTTATTGATAGATTGCAGCAACACCAGCAAAATAACCGCGAACCTGGCGATATTGATTTACAAATAGCAATCTCCCGCTGTGATCTGAAAAAGACCGCCGATGTGGCGAAAATTGTGAGCGGGAAATTGTCGGGAGAATACCTGGAATTGTGTCTCTTCTTATTTAATGATGCTGCAAAACCAAAAGGACCATTCAGGAACAGCGCCGCATGGATGGCCGCGTCTTTAGCAAAGGCGCCGAAAAAAACTTATGATGAGTTTGCAGACTTCAGTTATTACGCAAAACCATTTTCTTTTTACACCGGGCAAACAACATGGCGATCCGTTGATGAAGAATATACCTATAACCGGTACGACTATAAACTGCAAAAAGATGTGCCAGTAACCGATCGCAGAAAATTTATACATTTTGATTCTCCGGTGGCAAAAAAAGATGAAACCAGTCTTGTCAAAAAAATATTTTCAAAATTCGCCGCGAAACCAAAAGAAGAGGTCGCATTGATCTACGATTTCTTAACTATAAAGGCCCAATTTTTTTCGATTGAGCACAATGATATAAAAAGGATCTTATTGATGATCCCAAATAACCCTGAAGCTTTTTTGCCGCATATTGCAAAGCGATGTTTGCATTATCCAAGTCTTTTGAGTGAAACAGACAAAAAATTAATTATCGCTGTATTACAGATATTGCATGAAATATGGAACGAGTTGGGAGAGATGGCGCATTTCTTTGTGGCCACTTGTATGCTGGCATCAGATAAAACCGTTGCTAAAATTGCGGCCGAGATCTGGATAAAAGCCACCAATGAAAACAAAATAGATCATGCAATGCTTGGCCGCATAATTGGGACACACGAAAAAATTGAATTTGCGCCGCTGAAAAGATTTACCGATCTCGTTACGCAGAATATGTTTAAAGTTTCCGAACTGCACAACAAAAAACTACAGCAATTGATCGAAAGTATTCTCGTTGAGTTGCCGGATACACCGATAAAGAATTTAAAGAAGCTGCTGGAAATTTATGCAGAAATACTTTCCACAAATATTACTAAAGTGAACAATCCCGAAATTAGCCGCAAGTTGAACAATTGGAAAGCGTCATCGGGTCTTCAAAAAAAGATTGATCATTTATTAGAATAAGCAGTAAATGCCTCGCCTCAACTCAAAGAATTTTTCTTTGTACTTTTAGAAACAACCATGCTCTCGCCACCACGCCATACCTTATCCAAATCTACTTTCATGATGGGATGCCAATGTCCGAAGAGGTTATGGCTACATAAATTTCAACCGGAAGTTCGCGACGAGATGGATGAATCACAAGCAGCAATTTTCCAAACAGGAACCAATGTAGGAATGCTTGCACGGGAATTATTTTATGGCGGCGTAGATGCGGCCCCTCCTACCCCTTACCAGTACCAGCAGTCCATTGTTGATACGGCCAACTACATACGCAAAGGAGTAAACATAATTTATGAAGCGGCTTTTCAGTTCGATGGTATAATGGCGGCGATCGATATTCTTGTAAAGAAAAACGGTAAATGGTATGCATTTGAAGTAAAAAGTGCAGGAAGCGTAAAGCCACAATTCATTCTCGATGCGACCCTGCAATATTTTGTAATAACACAATCCGGGTTACCATTGGAAGACATCAGCATCATACATCTTAATACCAGTTATGTGCGGCGCGGTGATCTAAACATTCAGCAACTATTCACCAATACTTCTGTTCTCAACGAAGTAAAAACCTTACAGGCATCTATAAAATCCAAAGCAGACGAATTAAAGCAAGTGATAAAACAAAAAGCGGCACCCGATGTTAAGGTCGGCGATCATTGTTTCAAACCTTATGAATGCGATTTCTATGGATTTTGCGCAAAGGATTTGGTTGAAGAAGAAGCTGAACAGGAAAAGGAATGGATCAACCATAAAGCAATCCATGAATTTCTGAGTCAATTAGAATATCCATTACAATATATGGATTTTGAAACCTGGATGACGGCTGTGCCGGAACAAGATGGTCATTGGCCATTCCGTCAAATTCCATTTCAATTCTCACTCCATATTCAACCGGAGAAAAACGCTGAATTATTGCATCGGAATTACCTTGCAGAGAGCCCGAATAAACCACTTCTTGAATTTGCTGAAAAATTGTTGGAAGCTGTAGAAGAAAAAGGAACCGTGTTGGTTTATAATAGAACCTTTGAAAATACCATACTCAATCAGCTAAAAGAAGACTTTGATCATTTATCTGCAAAGATTGAAAAGATCCAAAACAGAATGGTTGACCTGATGGTTCCATTCCGTAAGAATTACCGGTTACCAGCAATGCAAGGTTCCTATTCCATTAAATATGTTCTACCAGCATTAGTTCCGGAATTGAGTTACGATTCTTTAACCATCGGGAACGGCAGCGATGCCAGTGCTGCATTCTACAATCTGAAACACGCAAAAGAAGAAATCGAAAAAGAAACGACACGAAAAGCATTGCTGGAATATTGTGGGCTGGATACATTGGCGATGGTGAAGATTTTGGAGAAACTTCAGATGATAAAATAGCAATATGATTAAAGGATTTCTGTCCTATCTTTATTACAAGGCCAACCTGATTAGGGTTGGTCTTTATTTATTTGCTTATTTTCGATGCCGCCTAATGAGTTTCAATGGTCAATGAACCACAAATAGAATACGGTTTTGTCGGAAAACTAATCGATCTCAAATATACCTATCGGGAGGATATTCGTGATCGCAAATCCCTTGAAGACAACTTCAAAAAAAAATTCGAAGCGCTTAACAGGGTCAATTTAACTGACGCAGAGTTTGCCCGCCTTATGTCAATGATAAGAATTGACTACTCAGCCAACAGTAGCGTTAAACTTTAATCAAGACATTTGCTGGCTAAAACACTTGCAAAATACCGACAAAACACTGTTGTATTACTGATACTGTCAGTATATTTTGTTGAAAATTTTAACCAAAACTTTTTTTATGAAAATAGCTAATTACTTAACTCTCGTAGTATGCGCAATAATTTTTTCTAGTAGTTCGACCATATCACAGGAAATAGCCACCGACAACAAAGGTGAGCCCATATTTACTGTTCCTTCAAGCAAAAGAGTTATCCCTGAAGTTGCCCTAAAAAATATTGGAATAAATTTCACAGCCCTTCATCTTAAGAAGATAACATACTATGTGATGGAACAAGGGTCTAAATATTATACTATGGATAAATCCACAGTGATCAATTTCAAAACAAACCTTGTGGATAATGATGATGATGTATTTACTATTGGCAAAGAAGCCAAATTAACACCGCATATAGAGATAGGGATAGCCAGGGGTATCGATGCCTTGATTAATCCCTCCAAAATAGATAAGTACTATACTTTTTCAGGGGCACTCTTTATGGATTTTCAAACTTTTGATTTATATGATACTGTTTCCAAAACTTTTTTAAGCAAATATCATCGTACAAGCTATGGCGGCAAAGTAGGTTTGAATATATTTTTTAAAACAAAATCAGCAATAGCTTTCAACCTGAGTTATAAAAATTCAATTGTTACAGATGATCAGACTTCCTATCAAAAGAAATCTTCCAACACTATTTATGTAGACAATAATATTTTGACAAATGGGACAACCGATGGTTATCTTTCTCCGGTCGATCCATCAAAAAATTGGCGCTTCTCGTTGGCATTTCCGCAATTTTTGAAGACCAGGAAAGCATTTGCCATTATACCCTACTATTTTGTAAAATTTGGTGAGGGCATTACTCCTAAAAATAATGCAGGAATTTTGTTTACAGTTTTGAATGATAAGTTTAGAAATTTCGATGCTCAAAATGCTGTAGATCCTGGCAGAAAGGATACTTACTCTTTCGAAACTGCGTTTAGTGTCGGGTTGAATCTTTTAAGTACCGGAGGAAATAATAATCCGTTTCTCTTCATATCAGGAACGATCACAATCGGCAAGTCAAAGAAAACTGGAGAGGAAAAAACTAAACGTAACGATCTTTTTTAAACAGTCTGCATCCGCACGCGGTCTTCGCTGTAATGAATTTCCAAACACCAATAAATGATCATGCGAGACCCCGGCGCATTTAACAACATCAACATTTTTTTATCCATCCGCTCGCGTCTGCGCTAACTACTTAAAATAAAAACCCCCGCAATCTTCTGATATGCAGGGATTCTTTGTAGCCCGTACGAGATTCGAACCTCACAATTAATATTTTGAAAGCCAATGTTTCAGCACTTTGAATCAACGATTTGGTGAAGCATCGGTGAAACACTTTCGTCAGAATTCTATTGGATACATCTTTAAGATCTTTATCAAAGATAAAACTGCAATTTATACCTCAGAAATTTTTTAATTGAATATTGTTAAACCCTAATAAATCTTAATGTGTTTAGTTACGCTATCTTGGATTGCTTCAATCTTGTGCCTTTCTAAATACATTAATACGTCACTCAGTCTGTAATAAATCTTGCCTTCGGGTTTCATATATGTAATAATTCTTTTCTCCCTTAATTCGGCAGTTTTTCTTTTTGAACATTTTAAAAAATTCTGCAAATTAACATCGTCAAGAATATAGATGTATCACTGTTATTTTTCTTTATTCCATAAATCTTTGTATTCTTCGGGATATCTTTTAAACATTGACAATACATAAGGACAAAGTGGATTTACCTTTAATTTATTCGTGCGGGCATATTCAACCATAGTTTCTAATAATTTTTTCGCCCCTCCCTTTCCTTCCATTTCAGGCACTACTTCCGTATGATAAGCCGTAAGGATATTATTCGAAATGCCTATGTCCATCTCACCTAATCGCTTATTATCCTCTTGTAAAATGAATACTCCTTTCCCGCTTTTATTTAATTGCAATTTTACTTCCAGCATCTTCTATATTTATAAGTTAGTTATGATCTATGATTGCTTCACTAATTGTATTTCTGCATGTATTTTCACTTCATCACCAACAACAACTCCTCCTGCTTCTGTAACCGCATTCCAGGTTAAACCAAACTGCTTTCCGTTGATTTTTCCTTATATTTTTTTGATCAGAATATTACTTCAACTGAGCCCGAAGCATCCATGCCATTTTTTCGTGGGCTTCCATAAGGCCGGTAACAAAATCGCCGGTTCCCAAATCATTTAAGTTATTGGCAAAAATGCTTATGTATGGTCTTAGCCGGGTAATAATACTTTCATGATCAAGCAAGAGATCCTTAACAAATTCCGAAGCATCGCTCTTCTTCCATTCCTGTTCTGTAAGAAATGAATGTTCAACGCAACTCTCAACTGTAAACGGAGTATAATGACCCAAAGCCCGAATTCGCTCAGCTACATCATCCATGATTTCATCGAGTTGTTTATATTGCTCTTCAAAAAATTTATGCTTTTCATGAAAGCTGGGACCTTCCACATTCCAATGAGCAATTCTCGTTTTGCCATAAAGTACAAACTCATCACCTAAAAAGGTCCTAAGTATCCTTGCAGATTCATCCAGATGCTCTGCTTTAATTCC
>Ga0070698_100002440_pt1 | contig 20504 bp, 20 predicted proteins | sample KBSK1502metaG_FD_65477 | JGI IMG/M metagenome (GOLD analysis project Ga0070698, IMG submission 65477) | Corn, switchgrass and miscanthus rhizosphere microbial communities from Kellogg Biological Station, Michigan, USA - KBS K1-50-2 metaG | ecosystem: Host-associated > Plants > Roots >...
GTTGCGTCGTCCATCGGGTTTGGCGTCGGGCGGGCTGCGCTGGCCACCCGGTTTGCATCCGGTTTCAACCGGGTGGTTGGCCCGTAGTGCCGGTAAGAACAGGATCGGCGGGACTTTCACCAGGTTAGACGTGCCGGACTGGCTCGTAAGTGAGGAAGGCGATGCCGTCATCGAGTGTCTGGATGCTGATGAGGCGAAGGGGCTTCTTGTCGCTGGTCTCGCCGAAGAGGCGCTCGCCGGCCCCGAGCACGACCGGGAACATCTTCAGCCGCAGCTCGTCGACCAGGTCGTGCTCCATCAGCGTGTGCAGGAGCTGGAAACTGCCGGGGACGACTATGTCCCCGCTGAGCTCCCGCCTCAGCCGCGAGACCTCGGTCACCACGTCGCCCCTGAGCACTGTCGAGTTGTTCCAGGCAGGGTCTTGGAGGGTTGCGGAGACGACGTACTTGGGCACGCTGTTCAGCCTGTCCGCCAGGGCGCCAGTCCGGGATGGCCACCGCGCGGCCAGCCACTCATAGCTCCGCCGGCCCAGCAGTAGGGCCTCAGTGCCCAGAGCCTCGTCCAACGTGACCTTGGCCACATCTGGGCGGTCGGTGATCCGGCCGACCCAGCCGCCGACCCTGAAGCCTTCGTCACCGGCCGGGTCCTGGACGACTCCGTCGAGCGTGACGTTCTCGCTGATGACGATCTTTCCCATGGTGATCCTCCTTCGCTCAGTCCTGATGATGCAGGCGCCGCGGCGCCGGGAAACCGGCCGCCCGCCCGCCGCCCAGTTCGCCCGCTGGCTGGCGCCTGTACAGGATGGGACTGCGGCATGGTGCGGGGAAGAAGGTGACGGTGCGGGTGGTGGAAGCCGAGCTGATCGCCAGGGCGCAGGCCGGGGACGGCGACGCGTTCCGGGAGCTGACCGAGCCGTACCTTCGAGAGCTCCGGGTGCACTGCTACCGGATGCTCGGATCCGTCCAGGACGCAGAGGACGCCCTCCAGAACACGCTGCTGACCGCCTGGCAAGGCCTCAGCAAGTTCGAGGGACGGGCCTCGCTGCGCACCTGGCTGTACCGCATCGCCACCCACCGGTGCCTCGACGCGCGCCGCGCGGCCAGCCGGCGCCCGGCCAGGGAGTGGGACGTGCCCGGGGTTGAACCGCCGGAGCCGAGCGGATTCGGCGAGGTCGTCTGGCTGCAGCCGTTTCCCGACACCCTGCTCGAGGGCGCGGCCGACGTGCGCCCCGGCCCGGAGGCCCGCTACGAGCAGACCGAAGCCATATCCCTGGCCTTCGTGACCGCCCTGCAGGTCCTGCCGCCTCGCCAGCTCGCCGTGCTCATCCTGCGCGATGTCCTCGGCTTCCACGCCAGCGAGGTAGCCGGCATGCTGGACTCGACCGTCGAATCGGTCAACAGCGCCCTCAAACGGGCCCGCGCCAGCCTGCAGCGCCGATGGCCGCAGGCCGACGACCGCGAACCGCCGCCCGCCGCCGGGTCACCCGCCGAGGACGCGATCGTGGCGAGGTTCGTCAGCGCGTGGGAGTCCGCCGATCTCGACGCGCTGGTCGCGCTCCTGACCGGGGACGTCTTCATCTCGATGCCGCCGATGCCCTTCGGATACGAGGGCCGGGACCTCGTGGCCCGCTTCTGCGCCAGCCTGTTCGGCGCGGGCCGCAGGTTCGACCTGGTGCCGACGCGAGCCAACGGCCAGCCGGCGTTCGGGGCCTACCTGCGCGCCCCGGCCGGCATCCGCCACGGCACCGGCCTGTACGTCCTCACCCTCACCGGCGACCAGATCTGCGCCATGACCCGCTTCGACAACAGCGTGCTCCCGTGGTTCGGGCTGCCCCGATCGCTCCCCAGCCGATAGCCAGCTAAGCCCGTGCGCGCCGGCGGAACCGCGTTCTCTTGACCGGAACCACGTTCTCATTTTACGTTGAGCGCATTTCACCGCGTGGGAAGTGGGAGCCATGGAGCTGGACTTCGTGCCGGTCGCGTTCCACCTCGGCGACAGCGGCTACCTGACCTACGCCGCTGCGTGGGGCGGCAAGCCCGACTTCGAGCCGTTCTCGCGGGTGGCGAGCGTCGAGAACGGGTCCGACTGGGTCGCGATCCTGGCCAGGCGGCTGCGGAAGAAGGCCAACCAGGCGCCGGGCGCGTTCCCCGAGGACCCCCTGGACGTGCTGCGCCGGAACGTCTGGGTCACGCCCTATTACGAGAAAGACCTTGCCGCGCTTTCCGCGACGATCGGCGTGGAGCGGATTCTCTTCGGTTCCGACTGGCCGCACGGTGAGGGCCTGGCCGAGCCCCTCACGTTCAGCAAGGAACTTAATGCCTTCGCACCGGACGAGGTGCGCATGATCATGCGCGATAACGTCATCGACCTCCTCGGCGGGGTCACTGCGAGCGAGTGATGGCCACCGCCACGAGAGCGCACGACTGCCTGATCAACGTTCACTTCGGCGACGCGGAGCAGCCGGACTGGATGTTCCGGGTCACCGGCGAGTACTTCAAGCGCGATGACTCGATCTTCGGCACGTGGGACATGCCGCAGGTGCTCGACGAGATGGATGCCAACGGCGTCGAGCGGGCGATCGTCACCGGGAACGTCAACGAGCGCAGCGGCTCGCCGGTCAGGTTCGCCGAGGCCCGGCCCGACCGGTTCGCCCTGGCCGCCGGCGGCCTCAACCTGCTGCGGCCGATGCCGTCCCTGCGCCTGCTCCAGTCGTTCGCGGCCGACTACCCGGTGGCCTGCGCCCTGGTCGGCCCGGCGTTCTGGGGCGACGGCATGTACCCGCCGGAGAACGCCGTCTACTACCCGCTCTACACCAGGTGCTGCGAGCTGGACCTGCCGCTCTGCATGAACGCGGGGCTCCCCGGCCCGCCGATCCCCGGGGAGGCGCAGAACCCGATCTACTACGACCGGGTGTGCGTCCGGTTCCCTGAGCTGAAGCTCTGCATGATCCACGGCGCGGATCCGTGGTGGGACACGGCGATCCGGCTGATGCTCAAGTACCCGAACCTGCACCTGATGACCTCGGCGTGGGCCCCGAAGTACCTGCCGCAGAGCCTGCTGCACTTCATGCGGAGCCGCGGCAAGGAGCAGGTGATCTTCGCCTCGGACGCGCCGGTGCTTTCGATCACCCGGACGGTCGGCGAGGCGGTCAAGCTGGACCTCCCGCCCGAGGTCATGGACAACTACCTGTACGCGAACGCGCAGCGGTTCTTCTTCGACCGGCTGGCGGCGCGCCCGCCCCGCTCCGGCGGCACCTGAGGGAGGAAGATCATGACCGTGGGCTTGCTCCCCGCGCTCACCGACGAGCAGGCGATGCTCCTCGACGTGACGGTGCGGTTCATCGAGGCGGAGTTCCCGATGGAGGCGGTGCGCGAGCGCGCCGACGGCGGAGCGGGGCCGGACGCCGGCTACCTTCCGGCGGCGGCACGGCTGGGGTGGCTCGGGATGCTGGCCGACGAGGCGCACGGCGGAGGCAGCGCCTCGGGCAACGGCCTGCTCGACGCGGCGATCATCGCCGCCGAGCGGGGGTCGAGGCTCCAGCCCGGACCGTTCGCCGGCCACAGCGTGGTCGTGCACGCGCTGTCGAAGGCGGGGTCGCCCGGCCAGCGCGACGTGCTGGCCGGGCTGGTCGAGGGGCGCTGCTGGGCGACGTGGGTCGCCGACGGCGGCGGCGCCGGCCCGGCGGGGCAGCACGTCGAGCTCCGCGACGAAGGCGGCGGCCTCCTGCTCGACGGCACCGCGGACGGGGTGCCCGATGCGGTCGACTGCGAGTGGCTGCTGGTCGCCGCGCCGGGGCGGGACGGCCTGGCCCAGGTCCTCGTGCCGGCCGGGGCTCCCGGCGTCTCGGTGCGCCGCCTCGAGGGCCTCGACCTGACCCGGCGCTGGTGCGCCGTCGAGCTGAACGGGGTGCGCCTGCCCGCCGAGGCCATCGTCGGCGTGCCGGGACTGCCGACAGAGGAGCTGGTCAGGTGGCAGGTGGAGATCGGCTGCGTGCTGTCGGCGGCCGAGGCGGTCGGCGCCATGGACGCGAACTTCCGCCTGGCGCTCGACTACGCCAAGTCGCGCATCGCGTTCGGACGCCCGATCGGGTCCTTCCAGGCGATCAAGCACGTCCTGGCCGACGCGAGCCTGTTCCTCGAGATGTCCAAGGGCATCGTGGCCGCCGCGGCCGGCGCCCTGGGTCGTGGCGCGCCGGACGGCCCTGCCCTGGCCCACGCGGCCAAGTCCTTCGTCGGGGAGCGCGGCATCGAGCTAACGCACACCTGCTTCCAGGTCTTCGGCGGCATCGGGTACACCTGGGAACACGACCAGCACCTGTTCATGCGGCGCCTCGCCGCGGAGGCGGCCGCGTTCGGGTCGCCAGCCTGGCACCGCCAGCGGCTCTTCGACGTGGCGGGGGTGGGCTGATGTCCCGCCCAGCCGCCGGCGACGCGCCGGCCGTGGCCGTCCCCGAGCCCGAGGATTACCGGGAGCAGGCTCGCGCCTGGATGGAGACGAACCTCGAGCGCCGCGCCGACATCCGGTCACCGGTGCTGGGGGCCGGCGAGGACAAGACCGCCGAGGGGATCGCCCCCGAGCGTAGGCTCCAGCGCCGTCTCTACGAGGCCGGGTACGCGGGCATCACCTGGCCGGCCCGGTACGGCGGCCAGGGCCTGGGGCCGGCGCACCAGGGCGCGTTTGACGAGGTTGCCCGGCACTACGTGCTGCCCGACTTCGGCATCGTCGGCGGTACCACCTTCGGCGTCTGCGCGCCGACCATGCTCGCCCACGCCTCACCGGCCTTCCTGGAGCGGCACATCCCGGAGATCCTCGCGGGCGAGGAGCTATTCGCGCAGTTCTTCTCGGATCCCGAGGCCGGCTCGGATCTCGCCGGGGTGCGGACCCAGGCCGTGCGTGACGGCGAGCGCTGGATCCTGCGCGGCTCGAAGATCTGGAGCAGCGGCGCCTACTACGCCGACTACGGCATGTGCCTGGCCCGCACCGACTGGGACGTGCCCAAGCACCGAGGCCTGACCTGGTTCGCGGTGCCCACCACGGCGAAGGGCGTGACGGTCCGGCGGATCAGGCAGATCAACGGCAACGCCGAGTTCTGCCAGGAGTTCTTCGATGACGTGGAGCTCACCGACGACGACGTGATCGGCCCTGTCAACGGCGGCTGGACCGTGACCCAGACGATGCTGTTCTTCGAGCGCGGCGGCGGAGGGGCCGCAGGCCGGATGACGACCCGCGGCGGCATCGCCCCCGACCTGACCGAGCTCGCCACCGTCGCCGGGCGGCTCGACGATCCCCTGGTCCGGGACCTGATCGCCCGGGCTCACGTCGACGACCTGGTTCGCGACGCCTTCCAGGCCCGTCTCGGCGGCCTGATGGCGGCGAACCCGGCCCTCGCGGCCAGCCTCGCCTCCTACGGGAAGCTCGCGACGGGCACCTTCGACCCCATCCGCGCGAATCTGGCCATGCAGGTGGGCGGCGTTCATGCGCTGGCCTGGGACCGCTCCCCGTCGCCCGGTGCCGACGCGGCGACGGGGCTGCTGAACAGCCGCATCCTGTCGATCGCCGGCGGCTCGAACGAGATGCAGCGCAACGCCATCGGCGAACGAGTGCTCGGCCTGCCGCGAGAGCCGGCCTTCGACACCCGCAAGCCGTTCCGCGACGTGCTCCGCGACGCGCAGAACTGGTCGGGCCAGGTCGGCTAGCGATGAAGGAGCTCCCGTACGCCGTCTTCGAGCGGGCGGCCTCCCATGACGAGTCGGTCACCGACTGGCGGACCCGCATGATAGGCCGCTCGATCGGCCCGGCCGCGGACCGCGCGATCAGGCGCGGGCACGCGATCATCTCCGCGGCGGCGCGCATCATCTACCGCTCGGGAGGCGACGACTTCACGATGCGGAAGGTCGCCGACGAGGCAGGGCTCTCGCTGCGCGCGCTCTACCAGCACTTCTCGGGCAAGGACGATCTGCTCGTGGCGCTGTTCGAGGAGTCGCAGGCCGTCTTCGCCCGGCTCATCGAGCGGCACGCGGCGCGCTACGCCGACCCGCTCGACAGGCTCGGCGCCGCGCTCTATTTCGCCACCGACCCCCGCCAGCACACCGACCGCGACTACAACGCGGCGCTCACCCGCTACGTCGTGGGCGCGTCGGTGACCGCGGCGGAGCAGGTCGGCCACGCCCGGCGGCCGGTGATCGAGGTCCTGGCGCGGCTCATCAGCGAGGCCATGCTGGCCGGTGAGCTGGAGCCGGGCGACCCCGAGGCGGCCGCGGCCACCATCAGCCTGGCCTACGCCTCGTACCAGTCCAGCACGAACCTGGGCAACTCCACCGGGGCGGCGCTCCCGGCCAGCGAGAAGCTCATCCGGTTCTGGCTGCAGGGCATGGGCGCGCGCCTGCCCGCGGGCTGGGAGGAGCGGCTGCGCATCACCGATGACGTGGCGCTGACCTACCGCCGTGAATCCGAGCGCGCCGCGGGGACCGGCTCGCCCGCGTCCGCCGCCAGCACATAGCAGCGGACCCAGAGCGCCTCCCGGGTCGCGGGCTACGGGACGATCCCGATCCGCGCCACGGGCTCGGCGGGTGCCTGCCGGCGGTGGAGGGCGCGCGCGAGCGACTGCAGCAGGACGTTGCGGACCTCCCGGGGATCGATGAGCTCGTCGAAGCCGAAGGACTGCGCCGACCGGTACGACGCCTCGACCTCCATGGCCCGGAGCAAGGCCGCCTCGTCGGCATCGGAGCCCCTCGCCCGGCTCATCGCCGCCGCGCCCATCGCGCCCATCGTCGCGCCCGGAAAGGCGAACACGCCCGACTGGCCGTCGTAGCCGATCATTCCCATGACCATCGACCCGAAGCCGTAGGCCTTCCGGAACGTGACCTCGAACTTCGGCGACGTCGCCTGCGTCTGGGCCGCGAACATCCGCGCCCCGCTGCGCAGGACGGCCTGCCGCTCGGATCTGCTGCCGGGCATGACTCCCGGGTTGTCGGCCAGGAACACCAGCGGCAGGTGGAACGAGTCGGCAACCGTGATGAAGTGCGCGGCCTTGTCGGCGGCGGCGGCGTCGATCGACCCGGCGAGCACCCGCGGCTGGTTGGCCACGACGGCGACCGCGTGCCCGCCGAGGCGGCAGAGCGCGCAGATGAGCGACCGGCCGAAGCCAGGCTGCACCTCGAACGCGGAGTCCGCGTCGAACACGACGTCGATGACGTGGCGCATGTCGTAGCTGCGCCGCGCGTTCGGCGGGACGATCTCGAGCATCTCCGGGACCTGGCGGAGCCCCTCGTCGCCGCCTGCCGCGTCCGGCGGGTACGACCACGCGGAGGACGGGAAGTACCGGAGGTAGGCGCGCACCAGGCCGAGCGCGCCCGCGTCGTCGTCCGCGGCGTTGTGGATCAGGCCGCTCGACAGCGCCACCGCGGGTCCGCCGAGGTCCTCCTTGGTGATCGTTTCCCCCAGCGACTCCCGCACCACCGGGGGGCCGGCCGTGAAGATCGACGCGTGCGCGCTCATCACCGTGAAGTCGGACATCGGCGCCACGAGCGCGCCGTGGCCCGCTGAGGCGCCCAGCACGGCGGTGACCAGGGGCACCCGCCCGGAGCACCGCGCCTGGGCGAGCAGGTCCGTCGGGACCCGGGCGTGGGCGCGCCCGTCGGCCCGGAACCCGGCACCTTCCAGCATCATGACCAGGGGCACCCGGTCGCCCACGGCGATCTCAGCGGCCCGGTAGCGCTTCGAGTTCGCCGCCTGGCTGATCGTGCCGGCCTTCACCGTGAAGTCCTCGGCGGCGACGATCACAGGACGGCCGTCGATCCGGCCCGACCCCATCACGACCGCGTCGGCCGGCGCCTCCTCGCCGCCGACGAGCGTCCCGAGTTCCTGGAACGACCCGGGATCGAGGAGGTGCCCGATGCGCGCGCGGGCGTCAAGCTTCCCCGCCTTGCGGTGCCTGCGGAGCCGCTCCTCGCCGCCCATGGCGCGGGACGCCTCCCGGCGGCGCTGCAGGTCCCCGAGGACGTCGTCCCATCCCTCGGAGCCGACGGGCTCGACCATCGAACCTCCTAGATTGCGTTGACACAAGTCTCTTCTGCACCGCCAGCAGCCGAAAGCCGGCGCCTGGCCTCGGGCGGGCCTGCCCGGGGGCCGCTGATACGTTGCGGGAATGATTTCGGCTGGACGCCTCGCGGGAAAGGTGGCCGTTGTCACCGGCGGCGCCCAGCTGATCGACGGTGCCGCCCATACCAGGCGGTACCCGGACCTGCTCGCGCACCTCACGGCCGGGGTCAGCGAAGGTGGATCGGGACCGAGCTGAAGCCGCGCACGGTGCTGGTCTGCACGGGAACGAGCTCCGCCGGGTCGATGTCCCAGCGGGGGAACCGGGCCAGGGTCCCGGCGAGCGCCAGGCGAGCCTCCAGCCGGGCCAGGGCCGCGCCGAGGCAGAAGTGCGCTCCGTACCCGAACGCGATGTGGTCATCGCCGTTCCGCCCGGGCTGCGCGATCCACTTTGCCGTACCTTATCAAAACATGACATATATCCTATAGCGCAAGTGAGGCCGACGGGGTGCCCAGGCGATCTGCTGCGGCTTCTCCCGGAGGCGACTCGCGTCGCTCTAGCTGGCAACCATCGCTCTCCCGTCGGGTGTTGTGGTCGTCGCATTTCCGCGAATACCTTTTATCCAGATGTTTTAGGCGACCGGCCGGAGGTAGCACCGTGTCAGAGGAACAGCGGCAGCCAGCGATGACCTTCTTCCGGGCGGAGGATGCGCCGACGCTCGAGGACGACGGCATGATGACCATGGGGCCGATGGAATTCGACCCGGCCGTGGGCGAGGCCGTCGACTGGCGCCTGCTCGGTGCGGGTCAGCGCGTGACGGTGCTATTCAAGGGCGAGGGCCCTGATGGCTTCAGCCTCGTGCATGTGCGGTTCGCGCCGGGCTACCGGCTGCCCCGCCACAGCCACTCGGCCGACTGCCTGTACTACGTGGTCTCCGGTGAGGCCCACATGGGCAGCCGGGTCCTGAAGCCCGGCGACGGCTTCTTCATTCTCGCCGAGGCGCCCTACGCCTACACCGCCGGGCCGGAGGGCGTGGAAGTGCTGGAGTTCCGCCACGCGACCACGTTCGACATCAAGATCCGCGACAAGACCCTCGAGCACTGGAAGCCGGTCATCGAGGCGATAAAGGCGCACGGCGAGAGCTGGGCGCCGGCGCCGGTGGGCGCCGCCTGACAACGCGCCGAGCCACGCCCGGCCGCGGCAGTGGCCAGATCAGACCCGGTTGGAGGCGTCGTGCGCGCAGCCGTCGTCGGCGCTGACGGGCGGTACGAGGTCGTCGCGGTGCCGGACCCGTCTCCGGGCCCGGGCGAATTGCTGCTCCGCGTGGCCGCCTGCGGCCTCTGCGGCTCCGACCTGAAGGCGCGTGCGGCCATGCCCACAGGCACGATCATGGGCCACGAGTTCTGCGGCGAGGTAGTCGGGGTCGGGACGGGCACGACGGGGTGGCGTGCGGGGGACCGCGCGGCGGTGCTCCCGGTGCTGGCCTGCGGAGAGTGTGAGTGGTGCGCGTCCGGCGAGGTGGCCCACTGCCCCTCGGCCCGGATGATCGGGCTGGGCGGGAGCGCCGGCGGCTTTGCCGAGCTCGCGGTCGTGACCCCGCCCGCCGCGTTCCCGCTCCCGCCGGGCGCGGATCCGATCTTCGGCGCGCTCGTGGAGCCGTTTGCAGTCGGCCTGCACTGCGTCCGGACGGCCGGGCTCGGCCGGGGCGACGACGTCCTCGTGGTCGGCGCCGGCACCGTCGGCCTCGCGACGATCGCGTGGGCGCGCGCCCGGGGCGCCCGCCGGATCACCGCGGTGGACCCGGTGGCCGCGCGGCGGGCCGCCGCGAGGTCGTTCGGGGCGACCGACGTGCTCGCGTCCGCCGAGGCGGCCGCGCCCGGCGGCTACGACGTCGCGGTCGAGTGCGCGGGCCGGCCGGGGCTCCTCGACCCCTGCATCGCGGCGGCGGGCCCGAAGGGGCGCATCGTGGTCGCGGGGGTATGCACCGAGCCCACGCCGTTCCTGCCCCTGCCGGCGCTGATGAAGGAGGTGTCGATCAGCTTCGCCGTGTACTACACGCCCGAGGAGTTCGCGGCGGTCATCGCCGCGTTCGAGCGCGGGCAGATCGATCCGTCGCGGCTCCTGTCGCGGCGGCTCGATCTCTCGCTCATCAACGTCGCGTTCGACGACCTCGCGCGCACCGCCACCGACGGGAAGATCCTCCTGACGCCCTGAACGCCAGCGCCGGACGCGGCCGGGTCGCTCGTGCCCGGGGGCACGGCCACCTGCACATTGGGATTGTGATGGTATCGTTTTCCCATGGAAGCCGTCATTGACCGGGCGGGCCGGATCGTGCTGCCCAAGCCCATACGAGACGCGCTCGGCTTGCTTCCCGGCACCAAGGTTGACATCTCGCCGTACGGCGCCGGCGCGCAGGTGGTGCCCGCAGGGAGGACGGCACGACTGGTCGAGGAGGACGGCGTGCTCGTCTCGGCCGGCGACACACCCGTCGACGACGACGTCGTCTTCGCCCTCATCGACGCCGGCCGCAAGTGACGGTCGCGGTCGACACCAGCGTCGCCGTTCCGCTGCTTGTCCGTTCCCATCATGATCACGCGGCGGTGGTGCGCTGGTGGAACGGGCAGGAAGTCGCGCTGAGCGGCCACGCTCTCGCAGAGACCTATTCCGTTCTCACCAGGCTGCCCGGCGACGCCCGGCTGGCGCCAGCCGACGCGGCGCGGCTGTTGAAGGCCCGCTTCTCCTCGCCGCTACTGCTGAGCGCCCCACGCGCCCGTAAGCTGCCGGACACGCTGAGCCGACTCGGCATCGCAGGTGGTGCCGTCTACGACGCGGTCGTGGCGCTCGCCGCCAAGGACCACGCGGTGGCCCTGGCGACCAGGGACGCGCGCGCGCAAGGCACCTACGATGCAGTCGGTGTCACGGTCATCGTCGTCGCATGATCGCGTTTTTAACGGGACCAGGCCTGCCCTGGCGCTACAACCTGCTGCGGGCGCCGATCTGGCCGAGTTCCGGGATCCTCTGCTCGGCCAGGCCAGCGGCGATCCGCACGCCCGCCCAGGCCAGCGCCAGACCGTAGGCGGCGGCGCACACCACCAGCACCGGCATCCGGACCACGGCCGGATCGGAGCGGGTGAACACCACGGCGAGTATCACCGGGAGCGCCAGGACCCCGGTGCCGATCAGGCTGCCGAAGGTGCCCAGGACCCGGTGGCCCATGAAACCGTCGGCGGGCCTGGGCACCGGATTGCCGGCCCGCTTCTCCACCGGGTAGGCCAGGGCGACCGTGAACACATTGCTCAGGGCCAGGCCCGCGCCGATGCCGGCCAAGGCTACCGACGTGCCCAGGAACCCGTCCGCCGGATGCCTGGCAACCGCGGCGAGGCCAAAGGAGATCACGGTCAGCAGCGGCACGCCGATCACGCCGAGAGCGACGTCCTGGCCGAGGAAGTAGGCGCGCAGCTTCCGGCGGCCCGACAGGGCCATCGACTCGAAGCCGAAATCCGCCCCGCTGAACCCGATCGAGTTCGCGTGGAACACGGCTATGAACGCCGCTCCGAGCGCCGCAGCGACGAGCAGGCCGGCCAGGTATCGGGGAGTGAGGAGCAGCCGGAACGACACCACCGCCGACACAACCATGATGATGGCCCAGTAGATGAGCGCGACCGGGTCGCGCCGCTGGTAGATCCAGAATCGCGCGGTCAGGGTTCCGCTCAGGCCGAACCGCGCGAACGGCAGGGCGGCGGCGCGCACCGCCGAGCTCTGCGTGGACGTGTCCACGGTCACCAGGGCCTGGCCGAGGGACCTGATCCACAGCCAGCCGAGCATGCCGACGATGGCGGCCAGCAGCGCCAGGCGCAGCAGCGCCGTGCCCGGGTGCCCGCCGGAGGCGTCCTGGATCGCGTGCGCGGCCAGGCCAGGAGGTATCCAGCGCATCCACCGGTCGACCCCGGCGAAGCTCGACGCGGTCAGCTTGCCTGTGGCAGCCGCCCTGGGCACCACCTGGGTGAAGACCTCGTACAGGATGAAGATCGGGATGACCAGCAGCGCGGCGAAGTCCCGGCCCCGGCGCGAGCGCAGTAGCCCGGCCAGGGCCGTGGTCACATACCGGGCCAGGGTGATGCAGAAGAGAACCTGCAGCAGCACCGCTAGCACCGCGATGAGCACCCCGAGAGCCCCCCGGGCCAGCCCCACGGTCACGCCCAGCAGGCCGATCACGTTGGCCAGAGGCCAGGCGCCGGCGCAGGAGGCGGCCAGCAGTCCCAAGGCGAGCGGCCGGGTGCGCAGCGGATAGAGGGCCAGCGTGGCTGGGTCAAGGGTGCTGTCGAGGCCGAAGACCAGCAGCGGCAGGGCCAGCCAGCCGAACGCGAAAATCGTGAACACGACGGTGGCCACGTCGACCGAGGCGCTGTGGCCGCGCAGCGCGGCCAGGCCCGCGAAGGTTCCGATCGCGACCAGCACGGCGACGGTCGTGCTGGCGATGAACGATGCCTTGGCCGACCCGGACGAGCGCAGCGCGTTGCGGAGCAGGCGGAGTTTCAGCTGGACGAGGAGCCGAGCCATGACAGTCCCTCCTCACCGGCAGCCCTTCCGCCGACCAGGTCGATGAACGCCTGCTGCAGGGTCTTGCCACCCCGCACCTCGTCGGTGGTGCCGGTGGCCACGATCCGGCCCTTGTCGATGATCGAGACGTGGTCGCAGATCTGTTCGACCAGTTCCATGACGTGGCTGGAGAACAGGACGGTCGAGCCGGAGGCGGTGAAACGGGTCAGCAGCCGGCGGATCACGTCGGCGGAGACTGGGTCCACGCCCTCGAGCGGCTCGTCCAGGAACAACACCGACGGGTTGTGGATGAGCGCGCAGCCGAGCGTGGCTTTCCTGCGCATGCCGGTGGAGTAGTCGGCCACCAGCCGCTTCGCATCCCCAGCCAGGTCAAGCACGTCCAGCAGCTGCCGGGCCCGGGAGCGCGCCTCGGCCACCGGCAGGCCGCGCAGCCGCCCGGCGTACTCCAGCAGTTCCTCGCCGCTCAGCCGCTCGAACAACCGAACGTCGGCCGGCACCACCCCGATGACGGCCTTGGCGGCGGGCGGGTCCCGCCACACGTCCAGCCCGTTGATCAGAATCTGGCCGAGGTCCGGCCGCAGCAGCCCGGTCATCATCGACAGGGACGTGGTCTTCCCTGCCCCGTTCGGGCCGACCAGCCCGGCCAGGGAACCGGCCGCGATCTCCAGGTTGATCCCGGCCACCGCCTCTTTGGCGCCGAAGCTCTTGTGCAGCCCGCGCACGATGATCGCCGACTCGCCCATCTTGCCTCCTCGGCAACTGTCCCACTGGTCAGGCACCCCGTCGTGCCCGGCCGCCGGCGTCGTGTCGTCCGCGTCAGCGGCTCACTGGCATTATATGATATCACTTTTAAGGTGCGCCCAGCGCAGACGGTGAGGCGGCGATGCACCCCCTGGCGGCGTCGTCCTCATCGCCTCCCCTCACGCAGCGGCGCGATGACCTCCTCGCCGAACTCGGCCAGCGTCTCCGGGGGCGCGAAGTCGCAGAACCAGGTGTAGACGCGCTCGATACCCCGCTCGGCGAGGCGCCCGTAGTGGTCCACCAGCTCGGCGCCGGTGCCGATCACCGGGCGGGAGTAGCCGAAGCGCCGCGTGGCCAGCGCGGTTACGGCCTCGCGGTCGCCGCCTCGTCCCACGAGCGCGACCATCTGCTGGATGGACACCCGCGCATCCCCGACCCTGGACCGGAGCTCGTCGGCCTTGTCCAGGTCACCGACGTGGACGTTCCACCAGTCCGCGAAGTCCCGAACGAGCGCCAGCGTCCTGGGCCCCGTGCCGCCGATGACGATCGGGATGCGGCCGAGCGGAAGCGGCTGCTGCCGGGCGCGCCGCAGCTGGTGGTAGCGGCCGTCGTAGTCGACGGTCTCGCCCGCCCACAGCGCCTGCAGCACCTCCAGCGTCTCCCGTAGCCGCTCGACCCGCCGGCGCGGCTCGGCCGAGCCCACGCCGAAGGTCACGAGTTCCTCGCGCACCGATCCCCACCCGATGCCGAGCTCGTAGCGGCCGCCGGAGGCGTGGTTGATCGATACGGCCTGACGGGCGAGCACGGCGGGCAGCCGGAACGAGTCGCAGAGCACGAGCGACCCCACCTTGATCCGCTCCGTGTGCGCGGCCAGCCACGTCGTCGTGACGATCGCCTCGAACATCGGCTGACCGTCGGCCAGGGGAGGCGCCAGGTGATCCATGCCCATGATCCCGCCGAACCCCGCCGCCTCGGCGGCCCTGGCGCGCGCGACGAGCTGGTCGAAGGTCAGCCGCATCTGCGGCAGGAAGAGGTGGAACTCCATGGTGGTCATGCGCGGCGCCTCCGCGTGCAGAAATATCAGGTGGTTGTCCGGCCGCGGGGATGCTCCAGCCCGAGGGCGTTGCCCCACAGGATCGTGAGCTGCTCGACGGCATCGTCGAAGTCATAGTCGCGGTAGCCCTGGACGAGCCAGAGCTCGGCGAACCGGGCCACCATGGCCCCCAGGGCGTCGGCGGCCATGGACGGCCTGATCCGCCTGTCGACCAGGCCGTCGCGCTGGAGGCGCCGGATGGCCCGTTCCGCGCGCTCGACGAAGTGTTTCATGGTCGCCATGCGCGCCGCGTTGACCTGCGGGTCGTACCGGGAGACCTGCTCGATGACGCCCATGATGGCCGCTTCGTCGCGGTAACGCTGGAGGTAGAGGCGGTTGGCACGGCGGATCCGGTCCCACGGCGTGGCGTCGGCCAGGCCGGAGGCGGGATCGTCAGGGGGTGCGGTGAGCCGTTCTTCCTGGGCCCGCGCCACCTCCCGGAAGATCTGCTGCTTCGAGTCGAAGTAGTGATAGAAGGAGCCGGGCGCGATCTGCGCGGTTTCGGCGATGTCGACGATGCGGGCCTCCAGGAAGCCGTCGCGTTCGAAGACCTTCTTGGCCGCGTCGACCAGGCGGGCACGGGTGCGCGCGCCCTTGCGCGAGAGAGGCGTCGGGCGAGGCTCGTCAGCCAGGGCGGAGCCCGGACCCGCTACGTCGGCCACCCCGCCACCGTACCGCCGACGCCCGGCTGTCCTCGCTTGACGAGGCTGTCGCCGGCGCTAGATACTCGTCACAAAACCAAATCCGATTTCGATATCGGTATGAAGCCTGGGGGGTAGCGGCGTGGCGACATTCGACCTCGTGATCAAAGGTGGCACCGTCATCGACGGCCTGCGGACGCCGCGGTACAGGGCGGATGTCGCCATCGCGGGCGGCAGGGTCGCCCGGATCGGCCGGGTGAGCGCCTCGGAGGGTACGGAGGTGGCGGACGCCTCGGGGAAGGTGGTCGCCCCGGGGTTCGTGGACCTGCACACGCACTACGACAGCCAGCTCTTCTGGGATCCGTGGTGCACGATGTCGGGCTGGCACGGCGTCACGAGCGTCGTGATCGGAAACTGCGGGTTCGGGTTCGCCCCCTGTAAGCCCGAGGACCGTGACCGGGCGATGCTCTCGCTCTCGCGGAACGAGGCGGTGCCCCTGAAGACGATGCGGGCCGGGATGCCGTGGGACTGGGTGACGTTCCCGGAGTTCCTCGACAGCGTGGCGCGGACGCCCAAGGGCGTGAACGTTATGGCGCTGGTCCCGCTCGCGCCCCTCTACGCCTACGTCGCCGGCGTGGACACTGCCAAGGCGTACCGGGTCACCGATGACCAGCTTGAGGCGATGTGCCGCCTGCTCGTCGAGGGCATGGAGGTGGGAGGCTGCGGGTTCAGCGCCCAGGTCGCGGGCGAGGTCGGCAACGTGCAGCTCGACTACGACGGCACGCCGATGGTCACCGACTGCATGACTGAGCGGGAGGTCGTCGCGTTCTCCCGGGCGATGGGCTCGATGGGGCGCGGGGTCGCGCAGCTCACCGGCGAGCTCGGCACCGCCGCGCTGATGGCCCGCGAGAGCGGCCGGCCGGTCATCTGGAACGCGCTGCTGGCCGACGGGGCGCTGAACCAGCACGGCCGCCCGCAGTACTCACACCGCGACAAGCTCGCCGAGCTCGCCAGCCTCAACGAGGAGCAGGGGCTGCGGGTTTTCGCCCAGGCGCTCACGACCAACTTCAGGTCGGAGTTCACGCTCGAGGACTACAACCTCGCCGACACCATCCCGTGCTGGAAGGAGGCCTGCCTCGGCACGGTCGAGGAGAAGCTGGTGAAGTTCGCCGACCCGGTCCGCCGGCAGGCGATGAAGGAGGTCCACCAGGCCCGCGGCGGCCTGTTCGGCGCGGGGTATGACCTGACCGAGATCAAGATCCACTGGATCTCCAGCGACGTGCCCGGCGCGCAGGAGCTGAAGGAGCGCTACGAGGGCTTCACGGTCGGCGAGGTCGCCGGCCGGGAGGGCAAGCACGAGATCGACGCGTTCCTCGACGTGGCGGTGGCCGGGCAGCTCCGGGTCGGCTTCGCCACGCCGCTGCTGGTGACGCCGCCGGAGTCGATGAAGGAGATCGCCACGTCGCCGGTCGCCCTCCCCGGCGTCAGCGACGGCGGCGCGCACAGCAAGTTCGTGACGACCGCTCGCTACCCCACCGAGATGCTGGGCTACTGGGTCCGCGAGCACGAGATCATGTCTCTGGAAGAGGCGCACTGGCGCCTGGCGTACTACCCCGCGATGGCCGTCGGCCTGAAGGGGCGGGGCTTCCTGGGCGAGGGCGCGCCCGCCGACGTGATCGTCTACGACCCCGACACCCTGGACAGCCTCCCGCAGGAGCGGGTCTGGGACTACCCGGCCGGCGAGTGGCGGCTGATCCAGAAGGCCACCGGCTACGAGCGGATTGTCGTCAACGGAACGACGACGTTCATCGACGGCGAGTGCACCGGCGCGACTCCGGGGAAGCTGCTCCGCCACGGCACCGACTAGTGCTTCCTCGAAGACGGGAGACCGCACATGAGCGAGATCACGACGATCTTTGACGCCGACAACCACTACTGGGAGACTAGCGACGCGTTCACCCGGCACCGCGACCCGGCGTTCGCCGACCGCGGCATCCGCGTCGTCGACGTCGACGGCATGCCGCGTTACGTCATCGGCGACCGTCTGCACCCGATCCTCCCCGGTCCCGGCGACGTCCACCTCCGCCCCCGTCCCGGCGCGCTGTATGACTACTTCGCGGGCAGGAGCGACAAGGCGCGGCTGGGAAACGAGCTGGCCTGCGAGGTCCCCGCCGAGCATCCGGAATGGTTCAACCGCGACGCCCGCCTGAAGATCATGGACGAGCAGGGTGTCGAGGCGGCGTGGATGTTCCCGTCCCAGGGCGTCTGCATGGAGGGACCGATGCAGCCCGACATCGAGGCGTCGGTCGAGATCCTGCGGGCATTCAACCGCTGGCTGGACGATGAATGGGGCTTCGCCTACCGCAGCCGCATCTTCGGCGTGCCGTTCCTGACCCTGTCCGATATCGGCAGCGCCGTCCGCGAGCTCGAGTGGTGCATCGAGCGCGGCGCGCGGGTGATCACGATCCGCAACGGCCCGGCGTTCACGCCGGAGGGCACCCGCTCGCCGGCCGACCCCGCGTTCGACCGGTTCTGGGCTCGCGTCCAGGAGGCCCGGCTCGTGGTCGCGCCGCACGCCGGGTTCGACGACGGGTACCGCGAGGTCGAGGAGGCGGCCGCCCGTGCCTGGGGCTACAGCGCCGGCCGCCACGACGGCGACACCACCGCGCTCACGCTGTTCGAGCCGCTGGTGGCGATGCTCATGAAGCACCGGCTGGTAAAGGACTTCGCCGCGGTGCTCGTCGGCCACAAGCTCTTCGAGCGGTTCCCGGCCCTGCGGATCGCGTACATCGAGAACGGCGCGACGTGGGTGCCCGACCTGCTGCACCGCCTGGACGTGCTGCACGGGCAGAACCCCGCGATGTTCGCCCGTCATCCCCGCGACCAGTTCATCGAGCACTGCTGGGTGGCGCCGTTCGTCGAGGACAGCGTCGAGGACCTCGCCGCCTGCCTGCCTGTCGAGCGGATCCTGTTCGGCTCCGACTGGCCCCACGCCGAGGGCATGAGCCAGCCGCGGGATTTCCTCGCGAACGTGGCGTCGTTCTCCGCCGGGGATCAGCGCCGGATCATGGTCGAGAACGCCAGGGAGCTGACGCTGTCCTGACCGCGCGACCTGCGACGCCGCTCGTCCGCCGCTGCGTTCCAGCGCTTCGGTCAGTCGGCCGGCTGCCAGAGGCGGAACGTCAGGCCCTGGTCGTCGACGCAGTCGGCGAGCAGCCCGAACGGCCTGCGGACGGGATGGTCAGCGTGGCCGCCCGCCGCCTGGACGCGCTCGACCGCGGCCGTGATGTCATCGACGCGGTAGGACAGCTGCGTCTCGGGCTCCGCGCCCTGCGACGACAGGATGCTCAGCGGCGGCGTGGTCTCGTCAGTGCGCCACGCGCCGGGGTGACCCGAGTAGAACGGCACCTGCAGCACGGCCCCGTAGAACTCCCTGGCCCGGTGCGTGTCCCGGGCCAGCATCGTGACGTTCGCGACGTCGCCTTGGCGCAGCCGGGTGGCCCGCGCCGGCCGCCTGAGCAGTATCCAGCGGTGCCCGAACGGGTCCACGATCACCGAGGCGCGACCGTAGGGCTGGTCAGCCGGCTGCCGTTCCACCGCGGCGCCGGCGCGGCGGGCCTGCTCGGTGGTCGCGTCGACGTCGTCGACCTCCAGGTGGAGGGAATGACTGAACGTCGCGGGGGAGTCGGGCGCGCGCACGGGCACGTCGGGCCACAGATCGGAAGCTTCGGAGAACATCAGCACCGCGTCGCCGATGCCGACCTCGGCGTGGCCGATCGTGCCGTCAGCGTTGACGTGCGGCTCGCCGCGGCGGCGCGCCCCGAGCACCTCGACGTACCAGTCCATCGCGCGCCGGGCGTCGGACACGACGATGTAGGGGGTCAGCGCCGGAGGCCAGGCGGGCTCGCGCTCGACCCGGGTCGCGACGGTCTGCTGGGACATGGTTCCTCCTGGGTGTGCGAAGACCTCCCGGGTCAGCCGCATCCGCAGCCGCTCGGCGAAGTCGGGGTCGGGATCGGCCGGCGTGACGGGCTCGCGCAGAGCCTCGAACGGATCGGTCATCACGAGCCCTCCTCTCCCTCGTAGAGCCGGCGGAACGCGGCGCGGGCCCGCACCAGCAGCGCCTCGGTGGCGTGCACGGTGCGGTCCAGGTGCCGGGCCACCTCGGGCACCGGCAGCCCGTCGAGGTAGCGCAGCGTAAGCGCGGCCCGGTGGTGCGCGCCGAGCCGGCCGAGCACCTCGCGGGCACGGATCCGGTCCAGAAGCGTCTCCCACGGGTCATCGACGCCCCCAGGCTCGCTGTCCAGCATGCGCAACCCGCGCCGCTCCCGCTCGACCCGCCGCCAGTGGTCGGCGAGCTTATGCCGTGCCACCCCGATCAGCCACGGGATCGACGCATCGGGCGCGCCCGGCCTGCGGGCCGCGTGCACGGCGGCCAGGAACGACTCGGCGGTGAGCTCCTGGGCCAGGCCAGTGTCCCCGCAGCGAGCCAGCAGGTAGCCGTAGACGTGCGGCAGCGCATCGTCGTACAGCTTCAGCAGCCCGAACGCCGGGTCGGGCCGCACCTGGGGGTGCGTCACACCCTCATCGTCGCCCGGGCGGCCGAGACTCCGACGGGCCAGTGCCGAACTTTCGACTGTGGTCGGGATCGGGTCGTCTGAATCACCTGTCGCTGCGGCAACGTCGCCTAGGGCCAGGCCGATCCGAAAGTCGGCGAATCGATCACGCGCCCCGTGAATCCGGTGCCCCGTTGACCAGCCAGCCACACGACCGCCGGGACAACGGCCTCCGGCGTGGTCCAGCCGCTCCAATCGTATTCTTCGCCCAGCTCCCGGGTCGCCATCTCGGTCTTGACCGCGCCCGGGCGCAGGGCGTTCACGGCGATGCCTTTGGGCGTGAGCTCGACCGCCATGGCCGTGGAGAAACGCTCCAAAGCCGCCTTGGCCACCGAGTAAACGGCAAATCCGGGAGGAAGTGCGGCGCTAGCACCGTGATCTGCCGCCCCCGAAGAGACGTTGATGATGCTGCCTCCCCCACCGGCGGTCATGGGAGGCACGACCGCCTTGGTCGTAGTGAACAGGCTGCGGACGTTGGTCCTCATGGACTCATCCCACATGCCCAGAGAGGTCTCGTCGAAGAGTCCCCTTGTGGGAGCCATGGCGTTGTTGACCAGGATGTCGATGCGACCGAACCGATCCAGCGTGGCCCTGACCATCGCATGGACGTCCGAGACAACCCCGATGTCACACCGCACCGCCAGAGCCGAACCACCGTCTCTCTCGATGTCCGCCACCGTGGAGTGGATGGTTCCGGGCAGGCCGTCGGGTGATTCCTGGACAGTCCGGGCCGCGCACACGACGGCCGCGCCGACGCGGGCCAAGCCCGCGGCCAGCCCCTTGCCGATTCCCCGAGAAGCGCCAGTGACAATAGC